>JACCDY010158914.1_pt1 | contig 71982 bp, 65 predicted proteins | sample 7446391 | NCBI WGS metagenome assembly JACCDY01 (sample SAMN15323451, study PRJNA562643) | freshwater metagenome | isolation source: river surface water | place: USA:Blue River Watershed | collected 2017-08-18
GACTACAGACTACAGACTACAGACTACAGACTACAGACTACAGACTACGGACTACAGACTACGGACTACATACCACAGACTACGGACTACGGACTACGGACTACATACCACAGACTACGGACTACAGACCACGGACTACGGACTACAGACTACAGACTACAGACTACGGACTACAGACTACGGACTACGGACTACAGACTACAGACCACAGACTACGGACTACGGCCTACAGACTACGGACTACAGACTATTGACAATCCTGACTCCCATTTTCTCCATTTTGGTTACCTCTAAAGCAACTACGCCAAAGTCTTCTACAACGGTGCCCCATAAGCGGTATATGCCTCTGCCTTTGAAAGGGTTTCGGGCAACCACCGGCGGAAAGTGTACCGTGTCGAAGAAATAGCCGTCTCGGTCTAGCCAAGTACCGAAGTTCATTTCTTTGCCACCCAATGTTTTGGTGGGTTTTACCGTGACTAAATATCCCTCTATATAAAGAGTTTGCCCTAACATTGATGCAAGGTGTTTGCCTCGAATGTTGGAAGGTGGAACCTCGTCTTCCAATGATAGTTTGAAGGGATTGCAAAGCGGGAAGCCCAACAATTCTCGCTGATCAATGGCCTCTTCTAGCCAACTGTCTTCGAGATCTGGGAGGGTGTATTCTTTGGGTTTTTCTACAAAAAGTGGAGCTGCTGGAACGAGGGTTTTCTTTTCATTGTGTAGAGCGTGACATTCCCAGAAAAGAGCCCTCCGTGTTTTTCCGGTGAACCTTAAAGCTCCAATGCGAATCAAGATTTTCATCTGCTCCAAACCGGGTTCGCAGCGAGTTTTGAAATCATATAAGTCTTCAAAAGGGCCTGTAGATTGTTGGTTGATAATTCGTTCAATGACTTTGTGTTCCAGGCTTTGCACCAATCCGAGGCCCAGCCAAAGTGTATGTCCCTCAATTTTGGTGAGAAAATGACTGTGGTTGACGCAAGGCGCTTGCACATCGGCGCCGCACATGCGAGCAGCGTGCACGTAAAATTCGGTTCGATAAAACCCTCCAAAATTATTGATGACCGCCGCATAAAATTCAAGAGGATAATAGGCCTTCAAGTGCAAACTTTGATAACTCTCAACCGCATAACTAGCGCTGTGTCCCTTGGCAAAACTATATCCAGCGAAACTCTCAATTTGGTGCCAAACTTCATTGACGAGGGTAGGAGGATGCTTCTTTTTGTGTGCTTGCGCAAAAAATTGATCTTTGACTTTTTGGAATTCTTCCTTGCTGCGAAATTTACCGCTCATGCCTCGGCGTAACACGTCGCTTTCTGCCAAGCCCAGTCCCGCAAATTCGCTGGCCACCCGAATCACATCCTCTTGGTAAACCATGATGCCGTAAGTTTCTGGAAGCATTTGCAGCATGATGGGATGTCCCTCGGCTCGTTTTTTGGGGTCAATGTGTCGTTCTATGAATGCCCGCATCATACCGCTTCGGGCAACGCCGGGACGAATAACGCTGCTGGCGGCCACCAAGGTTAGGTAGTCTTTGCATTTCAACTTACGCAAGAGTTGCCGCATGGCCGGACTTTCCACATAGAAGCAACCCATCGTATTGCCGTGGGAAATCATTCGAGCAATGCGATCATCATCTTTAAAGGCTTGAATTTGGTGGGCATCTACATCAACGCCTCGATTTTCTTTGATATAAATCACGGCATCTTTGATGTGCCCCAGGCCGCGCTGACTGAGAATATCAAACTTAGCAATGCCCAAGTCTTCGGCTTCTAGCATGCTGAATTGCACCGAGGGAAATCCTTTCGGAGGAAGGTCTAACGCTGAGAAATAGAATATGGGCTTTTCAGTAATGAGAATGCCGCCTACGTGCAAACTTCTATAGTTGGGGAGGTCGTGAATCTTGCCAGCATGCCTCATCAATTCTTGATAAACCGATTCCTTGTCGTTTAACCCTAAGGATTCTAATCCTTCGATTTCAAACTCAGAACTCTGTTGGCCGAGCGTTCGTTCTCGCGTTCGTTGCCCAATGCCGGGCGTGCTGTAAACGAGCTTTTTATCTCTGATGCCGCCGCCTCCGGCGGCGGACGAAGCAGCGCTCGCAAATTGCAAATAGTTCTTCGGCGAGTAAAAACTCTCCCGCTCCAAAAGGGCGTCAATTTCTGATTTCGGAAGCCCGTAAACTTTACCCAATTCCCGAATCACCGCGTTTGATTGAAACGTGTTGTATGTGGCCAGCAATGCGGCATTGTGAGGCCCGTATTTATTTAGAATGTAACCGGTAACCGTGTCTCTGTCCTGCCAAGAAAAATCCAAATCAAAGTCGGGTGGACTGCTTCGATAGGGATTGATGAACCGTTCAAAATACAGGTCTAAGTCAATGGGGTCAACATCGGTGATGCGCAGGCAATACGCCACCATGCTGTTGGCACCGCTTCCACGTCCTACGTAAAAAAAGCCCTGCTCCCGAGCAAACCGACAAATGTCCCAATTGATCAAGAAATAGGAGGTAAATCCGAGTTCGTAAATCAACTTCATCTCCTTTTCGAGCCTTTCGGTAGTGGAATACGTGTACTTGGGATATCGGTATTTAAGTCCCTCGAAAGCCAAGTCGCGCATCATGCGATAGTCCTCATCGGGATCGCCGGTGAAGGTTTTTTTATTTTGGGATATTCCAGCCTCGAAGTTCCAGGGAGAAACACTTAAAAGTTGTTCAGCCTGAGCCCATAACCCAGCATAAGACTCAAAGGCATTTTTAAGCTCGTTCAAGGGCATCAGTAAATCATGCCGAGAACCCGTTTCGGTGGGCTTTAGCTTGGTAATGAGGCAGTTGTGCGCAATGCATCGGAGCAAAACGTGGGTCTGCCAATCGTCAGTGTTTCGCAAAGTAGCCCGGTGGTAAGCCAACAGTTTTTGAGGATGTTTCTTCCAAGTAGACAGTGGAAGCCTCCGCAAATCGCGGTGCGTCACCCCAATCAAAGACCCCTTGTAAAGATCTTTGACTGATAGTCCCAGTATTTTTGAAAACGTATAAATAACCTGTACCTCTCTGAAGGGCGGCGGTACAAACGGAAAAGACTTTCCTTCGGTGATGTGGATGCTCAGGAATTCGTTGATTTCTGCAAAACCCGATTGAGACAATGAAACCAAAACATACAAGGCCTCGTCGCCATTTCGGATGTCAACCCCCACCCAAGGGCGAACACCTGAATGCTTCTGAGCTTCCCGAAAGAAATTGCTGACACCACTTACATTGTTGATGTCGGCAAGCAACACGTTGACCTTTTGCCGAGTAAGATCCGATTGGCTCTGCGCCCAACGCACAATATCTTCCGGACTCATGAGCCCGTACCGCAGACTGAAATAGGAATGACAATGATACAACATACCAACAAGTAAATTGATAAGAATATTATCAATTATTTGTCGATAAATTAATCAAAAATTAAACTCTGCGCAAGTAGATTATTTATCTTTTTTCGACAATTTCACTTTGTCGCCATCAATCAAGGTCTTTGCAATGGCCATGCTCGGTTCCACAATGATTTCTTCGCCGTCTTTGAGTCCCGATAAAACCTCAAAATAATCGATGTCTTGAATGCCCACTTCAATTTTAACGGCCTTGGCCTTGCCGTTTTCATATTTGAAAACCCAAGTAGCTGCCTTCGATTCAGTCACCGGGCTGCTTCCGTTTTTGAATGATTGCGGGTTTCTGGTGGTCAATGCCGAGATGGGCACCGAAACCACTTGTGAACGCGTATTGGTTTTGATATCGGCCGATGCGGTCATGCCAGGCAATAAAGGAGACTTGATGCCTTTTGCAATCAAATCAGAATAGCTTTCACGAGAAATGCGAATCTTTACCGTGTAATTGGTTACCTGTTCACTCACGTTTTGAGCCGTGTTGAATTTCGCTGAATTGGCAATCTCCGAAACCACTCCTTTAAATACGCGATCAGGATATGCGTCAACTCTAACGTCGGCGCTATCTCCCAAATGAACACGCACAATATCGTTCTCATTGATGTTCACCTGTACTTCCATGCTGCTTAAGTTAGAAATACGCATGATTTCAGTTCCTGCCATTTGAGCAGTTCCTACAACACGTTCCCCTTTTTCGCTGTTCATTTGAGTGACAATGCCAGATGCTGGCGCATAAATGCTGGTTCTACCTAAGGTTTTTCTTCCCTCGTCTAAGCGAGCTTCCAAACTGCGAACATTGAAACTGGAGGCCAAACGGTTTTTTGAACTAACCACTGCCTCTGTTTTGGCCTGCTCAAATTGCAATTGCGCATTTTCCCATTCTTGGGAACTTATTACTTGCGACTCGAACAATTTTTTCTGTCTGTCAAAGGTGATTTTTGCGGTTTCTAAAGCCGTTTTTGCCCTCAATTCTTGAGCTTCAGCACCCGCCAAAGCCGCTCGGGAATTATCTAAATTGGCCTTCAATTGGCTCAAGGTAGACTCGTAAATTTCAGGATTAATTCTCAATAATAATTGTCCCTTTACCACTGAATCGCCCTCTTGAACCAACATCTCGGTGATTTCTCCCGATACGTCAGGACTGATTTTTACTTCTTTTTCAGGTTGGATTTTACCCGTTACACTCACCAATTCAGTGATGGTTCTTTTGGATACTTTTTCGGTGCTTACTTCCGTAATTTCCTTGCCCCCCTTAAAAATGGCTGATGCAGCGATGATTATGGCAACTACTGCCAAAACAATCCACAATATTTTCTTCTTTTTCATTGATGTTTAAAATTGGTTGAGGGCCTCTAAATTGTTCAAATACAGTGTTTCAATAATTAAATAGCGCAAGGTAGCTTCGTACTTGGCATTCAAGAATGACTGGTAAGCTGAAACTTCGTTGTTTTTTGCCATTTGCATTTCAAAAACGGTTGCTTGTCCTAAATCCATTCTTTTTTGCACAAATTCTAAGTTGCGTTTTTGTACTTCGTGGTTTTGTTCTGCGGCATCGTATTGAGCGCTGGCATTCTCAAAATTCTGAAAGGCCAAAGTCACCTCATTGACAATGCTTTGTTTAAGTCGAAGCTGATTTAACTGAGCTTGAGTGACAGCTACTTGAGCGCGTTTTACCTGGCTATGGGTTTGCAATTGTCCAAATACAGGCACCGAAAGTGTTGCACCAAATGCCTGTCCAAAGTTGTCTTTAATTTGATTGTTGAACTCAATGGTCTGAGCTTCGTAATTAAAAGTAGGAGCCTCAACAATGTCACCTGACCCTCGAACAATACCAATGGGTTGAACACCCGTTATGGTGTAGCCCGAAATTCTCTTAGCATTATCGGAATAAATGGTACTTAAACTTCCACCCAAGGAAAGGGAAGGAGTGAACGCGCCTTTGGCAATTTTTACGCCAACTTCGGCAGCTTTTGCGCGATACATAGAACTTTGGTAATCTGCTCTTCTATTCAAGATGCTGTCAATCAAAGCGGAATTCAATTCAACTCCCATGGTTAAACTCGGAAGAGTGACGTCGTTGTCTGCAATTTCAAAGGGCTCATCAAACGGAATGACCAACATTCCTTTTAAGTTTAAGAGCCTGTTTTTATATTGGTTTAAGGCTTGTGTTTCTTGCGATCTTGCGTTAAAGTATTGGGCACGGGCAGCAAGTACAACGCCTTCATTTGAGGCACCAAGTGCCTGGAGCTTTTCGGTGCGTTTTAAGTCTTGTTGTAGGGCCTCAGAGTTCAATTTAGCAGCCTTAAGTTGTTCTCTGGCTTGCATGGTCTGCAAATAGGCGAGACTCACACTCAAAGCCATGTTTTGTTTGCTTTGAATTAAATCTAAGGTGCTGGCTTGATAATTGTATTTCGACTGTTTAACAGCATTTCTCAATTGACCGCCAGCAAATACCACCCAATTTCCTTGCAGTTGAAAGGAACTATTTCCTACGGTGGTTTGAACAAATTGATTGGTAAATCGGTCAATGCTTCTTCCGCTCTGATAGTATTGTCCAATCGATCCGTTTATTGAGGGACTTAAATTCAGTCCAGATTGCTGCATTTCTATATTGGCAGATTCAACACCTGCCGCCGATAAAAGAATATCTGGATTGTTTTTCAGCGCAATTTCAACGCACTCAGAGAGGCGATATGATTTTTTCTCAGATTGAGCATGCAATGGGGAGATTAAAAAAATACTCCCAATTAAACATCCCCCGAAAAAAAGAAAACTTCGAGCAGAGTTTTGACCAAACATAAACACACAAAGGTACCGGAATGTAGATAAACTTCGTTAAATCAATCGATAAGCCGCGTAATTCTTCGTTTAATTATGTGGAAAAGATGGGTATTGAATCTCAAACAAAAGGTATTTATATTTGCATCGAGTTCTGGTTTCCACAACCACAGGCTTGGAAGTGGAATTAAAATGGGAACATCGGTGAAAAACCGAGACTGTACCCGCAGCTGTAACCTCACGCCGCAAGGCAAACGTTTAGGGCATCTGAGCCACTGTGAATAACGGGAAGGCGCGCTAAATGAGGAAGTCAGAAGACCTGCCGCACTCAAAAAACAATCCGCTTTCGGGAATAAAGGCGCATGAGAAAGGTAGTTAATAATATCGCACTATGCTTTTTGCTGTTGTCTGCTGAACCAATTTCAGCAACCCATTCTTGCGTGTTTAATACCGAGGTCGACTCCGCTTTAAATACCTTATTATTACCGCCCCATGATGTTCCAAAGAACATACCAAAATCAGATACCGTCTTTGTAAATATTAAGAGAATTTCTTTTGCCCAAGTAGGAAGACTATCGCAAAATGTTCCAATCAACGAGCAAGGAGCGGTTTTGACTCAAGACCTTTCGCATTCCGGTGCATTTTTTAAACAATACGGAATTTCCGGTTCGGCTACCATCAGTAAACGAGGTGCCGATGCCACTCAAACACAGGTTCTTTGGAACGGACTTCCCATCAATCATCCCATGTTGGGAATGACGGATTTTAATAATTTTAGCACCTTTGGACTATCGGAACTTACTTTTATTGACGGTGGAAACTCCTCTATGTACGGCAGTGGAAGTGTGGGCGGTACAGTTCTGATGAATCACGATGCAGAGTTTGATCAAGGAAAAAAAATGCAAGGAAGTCTCTCTTATGGAAGCTTCAATAATGTGCAATGGGCTGGCATGCTTGGGTACTCGGGTGAAAAAGCCGTAGTTGTGTTTTCACATTCTCAGGTCCGTTTTAAAAATCAATTCACTTATTTTGATCGCGGATTTGATAAACTTCAAACGGCACAGAATGCTGAATTCATTCAAAAAAATTCTAGATTGCTCACATCCATTAAGGCAACTAGGCATAGCCAAACCAAACTAGTGTTGGAATTGGCAAATATGGACCGTGGACTCGGAAGTCTAACCGGAAGTTATAATCTTTTAGGAAACCAAAAAGATCAATCAATCAGAGGTGTTTTAGAGCACAAATATCACAAGGGAAAATTTGCGTGGATTCAAAAATTTGGTGGTAGCCAAGATATTATTGTTTACACTCAAGCGGGAATTCAAGACAGCAGTCAAGCGCAGTTGAGATTCGCCATGACAGAGCTGTATTTTACGGTCAATTCTAAAACTCAAATATTGACGGGATTGGATTTTCAACAACAAATCGGCAATACCCGCTATTATCAAATAACGCAAATCAGAAATTTACCAGCGCAATTCTTATCCATCAGAAAAAAACACAATAAAACAGATTGGCTAGCCAGCACCCGATGGGAATGGAATGAAAGAATTCCATCAGCAGGTATAGGGCAAGAAACTCAATTGGGTAAAAATTGGTTGTTCAAATCTGACATCCACACTAGCTTCAGAAGAGCTACCTTAAATGATTTGTATTGGGCTCAACCGGGTAATGTGCATTTGAAAAGTGAAACGGGTTGGGAAGTAGAATCTGGTTTTGCCAATAGAGACAAAAAACTCAAATGGGAGCTTACCGCATTTTACAGAGAATTAAACAACCCTATAATTTGGCTACCCCAAGGAGGTTTATGGTCGGCAATAAATTACCATTTTGGTCGATATTACGGTTTGCAGGGAAGTATTCAAAATCAGTTTAAAAGTTTCTTTGGAAAAGTAACTGCTGATTGGGTTCGTACCGCGGTAAAAGTAAACGAGTCTAGCGATTTTCTTCAGCAAATTTTCATTCCTGATTTAATGTCTAATGCCCAAATAGGTTATAAATGGCAGCATTGGATTTTCTCATCCAATTGGTCATATACTGGAAATAGATTCATTCAAACCGACAATGAAAAAGTCATGAAGGCATACCAACTATGGGCAGCTCAGGTGCAATACACGCCCAAACATAAATACACCTTCTCGCTAAACGCTCAAAATTTGTTGAATACAGTTTATGAAAACATGCCCGGAAGGCCCATGCCCGGCAGATCAATCCAAATACAAATGAACATAAAACTATAATTATGAAAATTAAAAATATCATTCTCAGTGCTTTTTTAAGCATCTCAACCATGGCTATCAAAGCTCAAACCCCAACGGTGCGCACCTGGGGATTTGAAGAGTTTTACCAAAACGGACTAGACTCTGGGCAAGTTTGGGATGGTTCAGAAGGTAAAAAATCTATAATATTGGATATTCCTAACTTCTTCAACATGGAATTGCTAACCGGTTGGGACACTTCATGGGGCGGATATTGGTCAAAAAACTGGGTGCTTACTGCAAAAGATTACAACACCGAAGAGCCTTCTGATTTTGCAAAACACATTTATTCGGTAAAGCCAGATATTGACAATGAAAATACAGGTCGAGTTCATGCTATTGGAAAATCTGGGGCATACATTCTCAATCGCCCTAAATACAAAGAATTTCAAGACATTGCCTACTTCAAGGTAGCAAATACCACTTTTGCCTACAACAGCATGAAGTTTGGCGACAATTTCGCCAAAAAATTCACTCCAGCTGATTACGATACCTTTGTATTGTCAGTAAAAGTCTACAAAAAAGACTCTTTTATTGCAGAAAAAAGGGTTTACCTCGCTGATTTTAGACTTGGAATAAATAGTTATATAGCAAGCAATTGGATAGAAGTAATCATGCCACTCTCCGGCGATAGCATCACTTTCAATTTGGAAAGTTCTGACAACGGCGATTTTGGAATGAATACCCCCGCTTATTTCGCTTTAGATGAAATTACATTGATTGGGCCGGCGTCGGTTAAAAAAATACCTTCACAAAACGTTTTGGTTTATCCAAATCCAGCTACAGATCAATTGAATTTTAAAAACATTCCTGTTTCTATTTCAAAGGCTTCTTGCATTGACGCTCTAGGCCGTAAACTCGAATTGACTTTGAATCCCCAAGGTTCTGCCAATGTCAGCGATCTAAAATCAGGGATTTATTGGGTTGAATTGCAAGATATCAAAGGAGTTACTTACAGATCTTCTTTCATCAAGAATTAAACATGAGATTTTTGGCTTTTTTTCTGGGGATATTTTTAGCTCTTGGAAGCCTGGTTACTTCGTGCACTCCCGAGGACAAACCTGCACCGTCACCTAAAAATATTCCCTTAGCCAAAGTTCTCATCTTGTGTGAAGGCAATTTCTTATGGGAAAACGCCCAACTCGATGTTTGGCTGCCAGATAGCCAAATCCTCATTTCTAATGCCTACGAATTGCAGAATAACAAGCCATTGGGCGATGTTTTGCAGTCGGGATTGTACGCAAACGGTCGACTTTGGCTTTCAGTAAATAATTCAGGAAAAATTCTGGAGTTGGATCCTAAAACGCTGATCGAAACCAAAAAGAATATCAGTCCAAACTATCCGCGTTATATGGCATATTCTTTGGCATTTCAGTCGTTGTTTGTAACCGATTTGAAGAAAAATCGAGTTCGTGAATTGGATGCACAGAGTTTGATACTCAAGCACGAATATCCTGTCTTGCCTCAAAAAATGGGGGAGTTTTCGGGTTGGACAGAACACATCCTGGAATGGAATCAAAAAATAGTTGCCGCCAACTTAGACGGAAATATCCTCATCATGGATCCTGTTTTGAAAAGTCAAAAACTTATAAAAGTAGATTCGGGTGCCCAATATTTAGCTGTTGATAAACAAAATCAATTGTGGGTAGTATCCAGCAAAGCAAATGAGTCGAGTATAACGTTGGTTGATGCTGATGAGCCTCCAAAAGTTTATCGTTTAAATATGCCCATTCAACGCATTTCTTTGGGGGTAAACAAAGATACCTTGTGGGTTCTCAATCAAAATCGAGTTCATTTTATAGATTTAAAGAACACGTCCTCGGGCGTTATTTTGAATCAAGCATTTACAATAAAAGATGCTCAAAACATATATTCAATGGGGGTGCATCCTCAAACGGGAGAATTTTACCTCGGCGATGCTCGAGACTATGTGAGTGCAGGAAAAGTTTTCATTTATAGTGCTGATTTTAAGTATATAAAAACTCTTGAGACTGGAGTCATTCCCACTGACTTTGTCTTTGTGGGGTTGTAAAGTCTTAACCTTATCTTTGCAACCGCATGTTGCGAATCAAGAATATCGACAAACTGGTACTCCGATCTTATGTGGGTCCATTCATTGTCACTTTTGTACTGAGCTTATTTTTATTCTTGATGCAATTCCTTTGGAAGTACATCGATGAGCTCGTTGGAAAAGGAATTCCAACAGGTGTCATGTTGAAATTGATTGGACTTTCATTAGCCGATTTGGTTCCGATGGCCCTTCCGCTAACGGTGATGGTCGCTGCCCTGATGACGTTTGGTAACCTATCGGAGAGTTTTGAATTGGTAGCCATGAAAAGCAATGGAATTTCACTGCTCAGAATTTTGAGACCTATCTTTATCTTCATGTCTATTTTGGTAGTTGCCAATTTCTTTTTCCTGAATTATATCATCCCTAAGGCCAATCTCGAATTCAAAGCGATGCTTTTAGATTTAAGGTCTAAAAAGCCCGCTTTCAACATTGAACCAGGGCAGTTTTATCAGCAAATTGATGGAGTAGCCATCAGGGTTGGAGAGAAAGAAGCTGACAACGAAACGGTCAAAGACGTACTCATATACGAATACAAACAAGACGATAGTAAACGTTTAAACGTGATTAGAGCAAAACACGGAAAAATGGTGATGTCGCCCGATAAGCGTTTTCTCAATCTAACCCTATATAAGGGCGTTCGTTACGAAGAAATGACCTCGGCCGAAGACTATCGGAAAACCATGCCTTTCAACCAAATGTTTTTCGAAAAACAAAGCATGGTCATTGATTTATCAAGCCTGGATTTCACCTTTTCCAATCGCGAAAGAATGGCCACTGATTACAGATTGTTGAACGTAAAAAAATTATTGCTAGAGATTGATTCATTCCACATGAGAATGGAAAAGCATAAAGACGACAATGCACAATATTTGAGCAGATTGATGCATTATCGAAACTTGTTTCCATCGCCCGTTCAAAATCAACCCCAAAATGCAATTAACAACTATATTGAGTTGAAAAAACCCAATATTTATCAAAATTTTGACTCATCACAATGGGCGTCGATGAGGTCTTTAGCCGTTTCCACGGCACGAGGAATGAAAGGCACTCTAGAAGGGTATGCTGCAACTCAAAAATATGAATATAAAGATGTTGCACTCTATCAATCAGAATTACACAAGAAATTCTCTTATTCCTTTTTATTGATGATGCTCTTTCTCATCGCAGCACCTTTAGGCGCCATCATTCAAAAAGGGGGAATAGGTCTACCTTTGGTAATTTCCGTATTGCTTTTTGTGCTTTTTTACGCCATCAATATCACTGGTGAAAAAATGGGTAAGGAGTTGGTTTTTCCTGTTTGGTTTGGAATGTGGATGAGCACATTGGTGCTGCTTCCTATTGCCTTTGTTATTACATTTCAAGCTCTTAGAGATAGATCTACTGTGGGTGGCGGATTTTCATTCAAACGTTTATTCGTTAAAAAGACGTCCAAATGAAGATTTTAGTCGTTGGAAATCGATTTCCCTGGCCCCTGCACGATGGCGGAGCCATTGCCTCCTACCGATTGCTCAAGTCTTTGAGTAGTGCCGGACATGAAATCGTCTTTTTTTCCTTCAATACGGATAAACATCATGTATCATCAGAATCTATCCAAAAGGAATTTTCTTTTTGCAGAACCGTTTCCATTTCTTTGAACGCGGATGTTAAACCATTGGATGCGCTAAAAAATCTTTTTAAACCGAATAGCTATTTTATAGAGAGATACATTCAAAAAGAAGCCCAAACACAATTACAACTATTGGCTTCGAAAGAGAAATTTGATCTTGCGATTCTCGAAGGATTTTATTCTTCTGCATTTTTACCCGTATTGAAAGATCAAATACCCCTTATTTATAGAGCACATAATCTTGAATACCAAATTTGGAATCGATTAGCCGAAAATGAATCATCATGGCTCAAGCGAACGTACTTGAAAATCCAAGTGAAACGCCTTAAAAAGGAGGAGATCAACCTACTTAATCATGTCAATGCAACCATTGCCATTTCACCCAATGATGCGTCTATTTTCCAGCAATTAAGTCCCAAACCTGTACATCTCTATCTTCCCGGAGTGGAAATTCAAATCAGCGGAAAGTCAAAGTTGCAGCCCCAAAGTTTGTTTCATTTGGGTTCGATGGAATGGGATGCCAACCGGCAGGGTGTAGAATGGTTTTTGAGAAAAGTTTGGCCATTAGTATTGTCTGCACATCCAGATTTGACCTTTCATTTAGCCGGAAAAGGACTCAAAAAGAGCGATTCAAAATACTTTCAACAGGGGGTTATGAATCACGGTGAAGTCAATGATGCCCGAGAATTCATGCTCAATCATGGAATTTGCATTGTACCCATTCTTGCGGGTTCTGGCATAAGAATGAAGCTTTTGGATGCCATGAATTTTGGAATTCCTTGTGTTGCGACAAGCATTGGTGCACAAGGTCTAAAGGTTGAATCGGGCAATCAATTGGAAATTGCAGATAATCCCAAAGACTTTGCAGCAAAAATCATAGGACTCTTGAATGACCGATTGAAAGCCATTCAAATGGGCAAAAATGCCGCCGCTTATATTCAAGAAAATCACAATCCAGTCATCAATTTCGATAAACTGAATCAATTTATAGTATCCGTTAGATTATAATCCATTGAAAATTCTCATACAGTATTTAAAACCGCAAGGTAGGCTCATTTTTTGGGCCCTATTTTTAGCCACCATTTCTCAAGTGTTTTCCATGATGGACCCTTGGGTAGGAAGAAACATCATTGATAAATATTTGAATCAATTTCAAAAGTTTGGTCAGCACGAGTTCATCATGGGTGTTTTGGGCTGGCTGGGAATAGGTGTAAGTGTGGCAATGATCAGCAGAATTGCCAAGAATCTGCAAGATTATTTTGTGAATGTAGCCATCCAAAAGGCTGGAGCCAGAATTTTCACCGATGGTATAAAACATACCTTGGCTTTACCTTATGCTACTTTCGAAGATCACCGAAGTGGTGAAACATTGAACATCCTACAAAAAGTTAGAACAGATTCTGAGAGATTGATCTCATTGGCAATCAATTTGCTTTATACCAGTGTGGTGGGTATTGTCTTTGTTTTTGCAGCATCTTTTTCCGTGCATTGGTTGATTGCTCCCGTATTTTTAAGTGCCATGGTTGTGGTGGGGGTGAGCAGTTCCGTTTTAAGCAAACAAATCAAGTTTATCCAAAAAATCATCATGAAGGAAACCAGCACTCTTGCGGGTACCACTACAGAGAGTTTGAGGAACATTGAACTGGTGAAAAGTTTAGGATTAGTCAATCAAGAAATGCGAAGAATCAGCAGCAATACGCTCAAAATTCTTGGCTTGGAATTGAAAAAGGTGAAAAAAGTGAGAACCTTGGGTTTTGTGCAAGGAACCACAGTGAACCTCATGAGAAATGTGCTATTGTTGTTTTTGAGTTGGATGGTTTTTCAAGCAAAAATTACCCCAGGAATGTACATTCAGTTTTTATTTTACACCTTTTTTATCTTTAATCCTCTTCAAGAACTAGGAACCTTCATTCAGGCATACAGGGAGGCAGATGTTTCGCTGAATCGTTTTGATCAGTTGCTCAAAATGCCCGAAGAAACGGTTCCTGCAAATCCTGCGGTATTGGGTGACATTCAATCCATTGAATTCAAAAATGTCAGTTTCAAACATCAGTCAGCCAAACAGAATGCACTCGACAACATAGATTTTAAGCTGGGCAAGGGTGAAACGATTGCCTTTGTTGGGCCATCAGGAAGCGGTAAAAGCACTATGGTTAAGTTGTTGGTAGGGTTGTATTTGCCTACCGATGGTGACGTGGTTTTTAACGGAAATTCCGTAACTGACATAGATAGAAATGAGATTAGAGCTCAATTGGGATTGGTTTCTCAAGAGAGTCAACTTTTCTCTGGGACTATTAAAGAGAACCTTCAGTTTGTATCTCCCGAGGCATCGGAACAAGACATTCTTAATGCATTAAACGCTGCTGCAACCCAGAATCTATTGCAAAGGGCAGAAAACGGTTTGGATACTCAAATAGGAGAGGGCGGAATTAAAGTTTCGGGTGGCGAAAAGCAGAGGTTATCTATAGCCCGTGCTTTGTTGAGAAATCCGAAATTATTGATTTTTGACGAAGCAACCAGTGCGTTAGATTCAATCACCGAAAGTGAAATAACCGAAACCTTAAGAGACATATCCTCTCAAAAAGATAGAATCAACGTAATGATTGCACATAGACTGAGTACCATTATGCATGCAGACCGTATTTATGTCCTCGAAAAAGGAAAAATAATAGAAGTGGGAACTCATTCAGAGCTTTTAGAGTTGAAGGGACTTTATTACGCCATGTGGCGACAGCAGACTTAAATCAAGACCATTTTGTAGTGCTCAATTTCTGCTTCAACGAATAAATCTCCAGACCTTGTAAATCCAAATTGAGCATAAAACGACTCAGCGTGAGTTTGAGCGTGCAAATAAATCACGGGTTTTGTAAGATTCATTTCAGCAATTTTTTCTAAACAAGATTTCACCAATTCTGCTCCAATGCGGTTGCCTCTGTATTCCTTAAGAACTGCGAATCGCTCGAGTTTTATACCGTATTCTGTTTCTCTGAATCTGCATGTTCCGGCAGGGATTCCTTTGTATTTTGCCAAAAAGTGTTGACTGCTTTCTTCGAATTGGTCGTATTCCTCTTTAGGGTCAACTGACTGTTCAATTACAAAAACTTTGCGTCGAATCTCAAAGATATCGGTCATTTGTTGGGCTGAGCGGGCTGGAAAAATTTCAATCATCAGAAAAATGGTTATTTTTGTTCCAAATTTAACCCATAATTAAGAAATACGAATGTCGAACACCAACATCGAACAACTGTTAGGAAAAGATGCAGAGTATCTTTTGAATCACAAATGCAACACCATCAGCAAAGAGAGCATTCATGTTCCTGGTGCTGATTTCGTAGATCGCATTTTTGCTCAAACTAATCGTTCAACCCAAGTATTGCGTTCATTGCAATCTCTATACGGTCATGGACGTTTGGCTAATACGGGTTATTTGAGCATTCTTCCAGTTGATCAGGGGATTGAACACAGTGCAGGTGCGTCATTTGCACCAAATCCTATATATTTTGATCCAGAAAATATCATCAAACTTGCCATTGAGGGCGGTTGCAATGCAGTAGCTTCAACCTACGGTGTTTTGGCTATGAACTCAAGAAAATATGCACATAAGATTCCGTTCATTGTAAAAATTAACCACAATGAATTCTTGTCTTATCCAAATAAATTTGATCAATTCATGTTTGGTTCTGTTCGCGATGCTTGGAACTTAGGTGCTGCAGCTGTTGGAGCAACCATCTACTTCGGAAGTCCTGAAAGTTCTAGACAAATCATGGAAGTGGCAGCGGCATTCGAAGAAGCACATTCTTTAGGAATGGCAACCATTTTGTGGTGCTACACTCGTAACAACGGATTTAAAGTTGACGGCGTTGATTATCACACGTCTTCTGATTTAACCGGTCAAGCAAATCATTTGGGTGTAACCATTCAAGCTGATATCATCAAGCAAAAACTACCAACCAACAACGGTGGATACAATGCAACCAAGCATGGTAAAACCCACCCAAAGGTATATTCTGAACTTACAACTGATCACCCAATTGATCTTACTCGCTACCAAGTAGCTAATTGTTATATGGGTCGTGCTGGTTTAATCAATTCAGGTGGAGAAGCAAAAGGCCAAGGAGATATCGAAGAAGCAGTATTCACCGCAGTAGTGAACAAACGTGCTGCCGGTTCTGGATTGATCTTAGGTAGAAAAGCGTTCCAAAAGCCATTGACCGAAGGTATTCAATTGCTGAACTCTGTTCAAGATGTTTATCTTGACTCATCAGTAACTATAGCATAATTTTGAAAGATATGTCTTCTGCAGGATTTGAAGAGTTCGATGAACTCGATTCAAACGACTCAAAGTGGTATCAGCGAACTCTAACGGGGATTCTTACCAAAACTAAAGATAAGAAACCTACCCCTGACGGTTTGTGGGAGAAATGTAAACGTTGCAAAACAGTTCATACTGCCAAAGATTGGATTGATCACAAATACGTTTGTCCTTCATGCAACTATCACGAAAGAATTGGTTCACACGAGTATTTCGAAATCTTGTTTGACAACAACGAATTTACCGAGCTCAACGAGAACCTAAGCAGTGGTGACCCTCTTAATTTCGTTGATTCAGCACCCTACTCCGATAGAATTGTAGTGGCTCAGAAGAAAACAGGATTGAAGGACGCCGTAAGAACAGCCACCGGAAAAATGAATGGACATCCTTTCACCGTTGCATGTATGGATTTCAACTTTATTGGCGGTTCTATGGGTTCTGTAGTGGGTGAAAAGATTGCTCGTGCAATTGATTACTCGATCGCCAACAAAACGCCTTTTTTGATGATATCAAAATCGGGTGGTGCCCGTATGATGGAAGCTGCTTTTTCTTTGATGCAAATGGCAAAAACCAGTGCTAAATTAGCGCTTTTGAATAAAGCCGGTATCCCTTACATTTCGTTGATGACCAATCCTACAACTGGAGGAGTAACCGCTTCATACGCCATGCTGGGCGACTTTAATATTGCAGAACCTGAAGCGTTGATTGGATTTGCAGGGCCTCGCGTCATTCGTGAAACCATAGGCAAGGATCTTCCCAAGGGCTTTCAGAGTTCAGAATTTTTGGTTGAACACGGATTTCTCGACTTCATTGTTGGGAGAAACGAATTGAAAGAAAAATTAACGAGTCTTTTAAGTATCATTTGGAATAAATAAACACAATTAATATGAATTTTCCTGAAAATTTAAAGTACACCAAAGACCACGAGTGGATCTTGGTTGAAGGTGATCAAGCTACCATTGGTATCACTGAGTTTGCGCAAGGCGAGTTGGGCGATATCGTTTTTGTTGATATTGCCACTCAAGGTGAGACTTTAGGTGCAGAAGAAGTTTTCGGTTCAGTAGAAGCCGTAAAAACCGTGAGCGAACTATACATGCCCGTTGCTGGTGAAGTATTAGAAGTGAATTCTTCTCTTGACGGCACTCCTGAATCAATTAACGCTGACCCATACGGTGACGGTTGGATGATCAAGGTGAAAATGTCAAATGCTGCTGATGCAGACGCTTTATTGACCGCTGATCAGTACAAAGCCCTTATTGGTGCTTAATTTTAAAAACACAATTTTTAAATGGGTCCCCGCAATTTTGTGGGGACTTTTTATTTCTTGGGCAACCTTAAAGCCCACGAGCCATTCAACTTTGAGTATCCCCATCTGGGCCGCCTCCCTTCATTTAGATAAATGGGTGCATTTTGGATTTTGGTTCATTTGGACATTCATCTTCCTTAAGGGAGTTAAACCTACAGGGATTTTTGCATTGGTTTCGCTTGTTTTTTTCTCTGCATACGGCGGATTCATTGAATTGCTTCAAGGCTCAATGAATTTAGGTAGAACTTGTGATATTTGGGACTGGGTAGCCGATACGTTGGGTGTGATCGCGGTTCCTATATATAATAAATTGTTGGGGTCACAAAAAAGGCCCGCCAAAGCGAGCCTTTTTTAAGATTGATGTTCTATCTTAAAAAGATGTAAGAATCTTATTTGAACATGGTAGCTTGGTAACCACGGCTAGCGTCGCCTTTCAAAGACAAACTAACAGTAATTGATCCTTGAGCACCAGCTTTGGTTTTCAACTGCTTAGCCATAGCTTCAGACATGAAAACACAAGTAGTCCATTCTGGATCTTCTTTAATGCTAACTTTCAATTTTTGAGAACCAACCGGAGGATTGCAAGGGGCTGTCTGTGCACCTTTTGCGCCTGGAGCAGCATGTGGAGCTGCATGAGGAGCACCAGCAGGAGCACCTACTGCCTGTTGGCCAGGACCGCTTACAGCTTCGAAAGTTACAGTAATTCCTGTAACCATCACTTGACGGTTGTTGTAGTTTTTTTGATTTTGAGCGAACTGCATACCAGCAACTTGCTCACCTTGTGCCATAACTGCGCCAATCATTAAGATTCCAGCAGCTAAAAAAGAAGTGATTTTTTTCATATTTCAGAGTTTGTAATGCAATCTAAATTAATTATTTGTCTAATCGTTCAATTTGTGTTCGATATTATATAATGTTATATGTAAATAGTGTAAAAAAAACAAAAACGCCCCAATAATTTGAGGCGTTTTAGGGAGGTCGGAACCGGATTCGAACCGGTGTAAAGGGTTTTGCAGACCCGTGCCTAGCCGCTCGGCCATCCGACCTTATTTTTAAGGACTGCAAAAATAACCCAATTCAAGCAATCCCACAACTAGAACCGATAAAATTATTTTAATAGACGATAATTGGAACTTTAATTAGCGTTCAGAAATGATTTTACCGTCTGCCATTGTGATTACTCGGTCAGTGCGTTTGGCAAAATCATCATCGTGGGTGACAATGAGCATAGACATTCCTAGGCTAGCTGTTAAGTCTTTGAAAATTCCAAAAACCAAATCCGCATTTTTAGAATCTAAATTTCCCGTGGGTTCGTCACCCATAATGATATCTGGGTCATTGATTAGTGCTCGGGCGATGGCGACGCGCTGTTTTTGTCCGCCAGAGATTTGAGTGGCACGTTTCTTGGCCTGCTCTGCAATATCTAACATCTTGAGTTTCTCATAGGCAATGTGTTCAACCTCTGCGCGAGACTTTAACCCGAGTTTTAAAGCAGGCATCATGACGTTTTCCAACACTGAAAACTCAGGCAACAAATAGTGAAATTGAAACACAAAGCCAATATGCTCATTGCGAACCTTGGCCAGTTCATTGGGTGATTTGCCCGTAAGTAATTCTCCTTTGAGCCAAATTTCACCTTCGTAATTCGTGTCCATGGTGCTTAATAAGTACAATAAGGTACTTTTTCCGCACCCACTTTTTCCTTGAATAGATACAAATTCTCCTTTGTTCATAGAGAAATTTACCCCATTCAAGACCTGAACTTTTACCGGGTCGTAAAAGTACTTATTGATATTCCTGACTTCCAGAATGACACTCATGTTATTGTCCTCTAATGATTTCTACAGGGTCAATTTTACTGGCTTTACGAGCAGGAAGATATCCCGCAAAAAAAGTAGTGACAAGCGCAAACAGACTTCCGCCTATATAAAATGCAAGTTCAAAATTCACAGGGAACGTCTTAACCGTGGGTAAGGCCTCCGTTTCAAAAGGCGCTTTGCTGATCAATACGCTGACACCGTAACCCATTAAAAGTCCTACAGCACCGCCAATAATGCCAATCAATAATGCTTGATAAATGAATATGCGTTTCACATCTCCGCCTGAAAATCCCATAGCCTTTAATATAGCAATGTCGTTCATTTTTTCATAAATCAACATGTTCAGAATATTGTATATCCCAAATCCAGCAACAATTAAAAGCGTAATAGAAACAGCATAACTTATGAGGTTTCTGATGCTAGTTCCGGTTTCGAATTGGGCATTAGCGGTATTGATGTCAACGGCATGTACACCAAATGATTCCGAAATCTCATCAGTCATGGGAATTGCATTTTCAATGTCTTTGAGTTTGATATACAGATCAGTAGCATAGGATGGGCCCTCATTGGCCGCCATTTGAGCGGTTTTAATATTGGCGTAACTTTGAATATTGTCTACATCAGCAAGTCCACTTTGGAAAAAAGCCACAATCTTCAATCTCATCGATTCACCGTTCGGCGTAATCAACGGTACATAATCTCCCACTTTCAGACGTAGTTTTTTTGCCACCCCAGCACCTAAGATGATCCCGGTTTTACTGTTATTGAGATCTTCAGGTTTACCGCCGATCACATATTGATTGAAATTAAACAATTTCTCTTGTTCAATGGCGTCTATTCCCATTAAGTTTCCATTCAGAAGCACACTTCCCGATTGGTAAAACACCCTTGCCGATACCAGAGGAGTAATACCCTTAACTCGCGGGTCTTTTTGAAGGGCGAGTCTGATGCCCTGGTTGTTTCTAATGCTTGCTTGTGACCTCCGAGGTTTTACATTTTCAATAACGTGCACAAAGCCAGAATCTTTGAAAGGATCAGCCAGTTCAATGGGTTGTACCTTGCTCGCCTCAACTTCATTGTAAATTCTAATGTGAGGAGTTCTGTTGAGGATTAAACCGTCTAACAAGCCATTTAAACCGGTCATGAAGCTCATCAAAATAATGTAGGTGCCAATTCCAAAGGTCACCCCAAGTGCAGCAATAATTGATTGCTTTTTGCGCTCAACTAAATGGGTACGAGCTATTTTTACCAAGACCGAATTGTTCATGGTTTATTTCTTCTTTTTCAGTGGAAGCAAAACCGTTTCGCCATCCTTTAAACCATCCAATACTTCCACGAAAAGATCGCTTTTTAATCCGGGTTTAATGGTCTTTAGTCCATCTGATGTTTCCACTTGATTGTTCTCTTTTAGAAATTTTTGAGGAATCACCAATGCGTTGTTTTTTGTTTCAATGACAATATTTGCCTCGGCGGTAAGTCCTGGAATTAAGTTGGGGATATCCTCGGTGAAAACAGCTTCGGCTTTGAAAGATTGGGTTTTAGCATCAATTGCGGGAGTAATATTTGAGATTTTAGCTTTGAAACTCTTGGAAAAAGCATCCATCTTAACCCAAACCTCTTGTCCGCGTTGAATTTTTTCTAAATCTACTTCGTCAATTTCTAATTCAATGAAAAAGGATTGTCCTGATCCAACAACAGCAGCAACCTGTTGAGGGCCAACCAAATCACCTTTGTTAAGCGGCAAGGAAAATACCTGTCCTTCAATCTCACTGCTAATTGTAAAGAACTTCAGGTTTTCATTGGCGTTATTTTGATTCAATTCAGCTATTTTCTGGCTGTATTGTTTTTGTTTTTGGAGCTGTAATCTTTTAGATGTTAAAATGGTTAGTTGACTTTTTGAGGCATCGAATTTTAACTTTCTCAATTCCAACTGGTTTTTACTGCCAATTCCCTCAGAAAACAACTTGCTTTGTCTAGCGAAATCTATCGAATCTTGTTCAACTGTTTTTCTTGCGAGCAAAATTTGATTTCTCAATTGCAACAAGTCGTATTCTGGAAGTTCGGCTTGTTTTTTTTGCATTTCGGCAAGTTCAATGTTGTTAAGCTGAATATTGGTACTGATTCTTCCAATTTCTTGACCCACTTTAACGGTTTCGCCCTCTTTTACCGTATACCCCAAAAATCTGCCTGTTGACAAGGGTCTAACATCGTATTGGTTAAGTGCTTTAACCTTGCCACTGGCATATACGGAGTGTACAATGTTCTTTCTTTTTGCTTGCGTCGATTCGTATTTTTCGCCGCACGAAATTAAAAATGTAGCAAAAATAGCCAATAGAAGGGGGTAGGTGTGGGGCTTCATTATACAAAGGTCATTAAAATGTTCAAAATTTCATTTTCTTTCCACCGATGAATGTACGCTTCACGCTAATTCTTTTCAAATCATCTACGGAGCATTCTAAAATATCTTTGTCGAGAATCATAAAATCAGCCACTTTATTGGCTTCAATACTTCCTTTCCAAGTATCTTCTCTGTTAGCATAGGCTGCCCAAAGTGTCATCCCTAGCAAAGTTTCTTTTCGACCTAAAGCTTGTTTCGGTAAAAAGGGAACTGTTAAATTTCCAGCAATATCCATCCGCTGCGTAGCAGAATAAAAAGATGCAAAAGGGTTGATGGCTTCAACCGGGAAATCCGTTCCAATTGCTACAACTCCAGCACTTTTTAGTAAATCTTTATATGCATAAGCACCCGATTGAGGGTTGTAAAATTGAGTATAACCAATTCTCTGAGTTGAATCAATGCAAAGTCTTGACATTGCCCATGGCGCGTCTGAAGTAGCATGTGTGGGCTGAATACTCGGAATTATTCCCCAATTAGAAAGCTGTTTTTGATCACGGGGATCAACAATTTGTGCATGTTCTATCCTCCAACGAGCGTCAAATCCTTCCGGGATGGTTTGCTTGAAATTGTTAATAACTAACTTGTTGGCCGAGTCACCAATGGCATGAACACAGACTTGAAAGTTCTTATTTAACAAATATTGAGTGTAATAACTGAATTGACCGTAACTCATTAGTTGAAGTCCGTGATATCCATTTCTATCACAGTAATCCGTTTTCAGTAAGGCACCTTTAGAGCCTAATGCACCGTCTAAATAAATTTTCATACTTTCGCAATGCATGAGGTAATTATTGGGGATTTCATTGGTCCCCACTTTGATTAAATTCTCATCTTTACCAGAAAGCATGGCACAAAACCGCATGTGAATTTTCTGATCTTTTTGCAATTTTTGCAAATAATTCATTTCATCCAATTCTAAACCAGCTTCATCTAAAGTAGTCAGACCATATTTATAGATGGTTTTTGCCTGTTTTACAACGGCTTTAGTCAGTTCTTTTTCATCCATTGGAGGAATGAATTTCCTTACCCAATCAGAGGCATTATCTACAAATATTCCTGTTGGTTTTCCGCTGGCATCTTTCATGATCTCACCGCCAGCGATGATTGTGTCCCAATTCAAATTCAACGTTTTTAGTGCTATATCATTGACCCAGATGGCATGTCCATCAACTCTTGATAAACAGACGGGTTTTTTTGATGCTCCTTTAAGGTCAACTGCCGTAGGAAATGTTTTTTCGCTCCAGTCATTTTGATCCCAACCACGTCCAACAATCCATGCGCGTTTGGTTTTGAATTTCTTTACTTTTTTATAAACCTCAGATTTGCTTTTTGTGCCAAAAACATTGACTTCTTTGGTGCCCCTGCAATAAGCCAAAAAATGACAGTGCGCATCTATGAAACCAGGATACAGATATCCAGTGTGTTTATTGATTTTTGCTGTTGGATATTTTAATTGAGCGTCATTCAATGAACCCGTAAAACGAATCCATCCATTCTCTTCAACAAAGCACTCCACTGTTGACATAGCTGTATCACAAACGTAAATCTTTGTTGCTGTGTGAATTGTAGCTTGCGCGTTCAAATAATTTGAGGTCAATACACAAAAAATCAATAAAAATTGAACGAATTTTTGGGGGACAAACGTTTTTAGATTGTTATACCTTTGTTTAATCATCTATTCAAATTTAAACATTCTATGAAGTTAGCCAATCGAAAAATTCTTGTATGGTCTGTGGTAGCAGTAATTTTAGTGTCAGTTGCAGTAGTGTTTTTTATGGCAACAGAATCAAATTCAGGTGTTGTAGAAGAGGAAGCCAAATATAAATTAACGGTTTCTGATTGGGTAAAAGAAGGCTTGGAAACATCAGATAGTAGTTTCAATCAGAAATACGTTGGACAAATTGTTGAGATTAGCGGTAAAGTGGCTTCGGTGAAAGCATTAGAGCCACAGAATAGCACTAACGTAAAATTGGAAAGCGGGCAAGAAGAAGTCATTGTTGGGGCGCTTTTCAATAAAACATCACAAGAGATTCAAGAATTAGCTCCCGGCCAAGATGTTACGGTAGTTTGCGAATGCAACGGAGTTTCTAAACCGGAAGAAGATGATCTTATCAGTGAAGTATTATTCACTCTAAAACATTGTCAATTAAAAAAATAAATCATAAATATGAAAAAGTACATTGCAGTTTTCTTGATGGCTACTCTCTTTACAGTGGGTACATTATTCTCTCAAGCCATCGTTTACAAAACATCTACTGGAAATATCACTTTTGTTAGTGAAACAGAATTTGAGAAATTTTCTGCCGTTAACAACCAAGTTACCGCAGCAATATCTTCACAAGGGAAGGTACAATTCAAAGCGCCGGTAAATTCTTTTGATTTTGAAAAGAAGTTAATGCAAACCCATTTCCAAGAGAATTATATGGAGTCTGCTACCTTTCCCAATGGTGTTTTTAAAGGGCAAATTGAAGATTTGAAGTCATTCAACTTAGGTAAAAGTGGCACATATTCGGTCACTGTAAAAGGCACACTAGAAATTCACGGTGTAACCAAAGAAGTTGTAATTCCAGGGAAAATTGTAGTTGACGGCGACCAAGTAACGTTGAAATCTAACTTTTCCATCTCTTGTGCTGAATACGGCGTAAAAATTCCGAAAAACAACGTAAATCAAATTTCTGATAGTATTAAGATTTCCGTTAATTGTTCTTTATCTAAATAATTGCACAAATGAAAACGGTCTTTTTTGGTGCAGTCATTGCTGCGTCAGGTTTGTTTGTGGGCTCATGTCAGCATGAAGTTCTACCCAATGTTAATGCATCTGATATTTGTTTTGAGCGCGACGTATTGCCCATTTTTGTATCCAATTGTGCCATGAATGGTTGCCACGACGCAGGTACAGCGGCAGAAGATTATATCCTGACAAATTACGCCACCATTTTGTCAGAAGGCATTCGACCAGGAAGACCTGAAAATTCGAAAATTTGGGAGGAAATTGAAGAAAATGAAATGCCCCCAAATCATCCATTGACCGCCGAGCAAAAATCCATCATTAAAACATGGATCGCTGCAGGGGCTCCCAATGGAGTGAATTGCAGCAGCAATTGTGATTCTTCTTTATTCACCTATTCAGAGGCTGTGTCGCCCATCATTACTAAAAACTGTGTAGGATGCCATCAATATCCTAGTGCTAGTGGTAGTGTTGATTTGAGTTCATATCAAGGGGTTCGAGACATCGCAAAATCAGGAGCTTTTGTTCATAGTGTGCAAGGCACCAACGGGTATAAAAAAATGCCACCTTCGGGTGCAGGATTGTCTGAATGTGAAATTAATCAAATTAAAAAATGGGTAGCAAACGGGGCTCAACAAAATTAATTTCGGCAAGCCTAATTGCTCTAGTTACAGTTTTAGGTTCATGCTATTACGATAAGTCTGAGAGTCTTTACGGCGTAACAAAATGCGATACAACCAATGTGGGTTATTCAAATGTGATTTCACCAATCATTCAACGTGATTGTGCAGGTTGCCATTCGGGGTCAGGAGCTTCAGCTGGAATTCAATTGTACGATTACACCTCCGTTAAAACATACATGAGCTCAAATAAAATGCGTTTGGTGGGTTCTGTAAAATGGGATGGTACTGCATCAAATATGCCCAAGGGTGGTAATAAATGGAGCAATTGCAACATCAACTCAATGGAGGCTTGGGTCAATCAAGGCATGAAACCATGACGGCAATTTCACTATGGAAATTAATTGCCCTAAAACTGGCATTAATTACAAGCATATTTCAACCTAATTCGGCTAAATCTCAAGAAATTGCAGAAAAACCAAAGAAGGAAAAACCCAACTATAACGTTCCTCTGACAGAAGCTCCAAGCAATTCAAAATCGCTCAGGCTCATCACAGGACATACATCCTCTACACTACCCAAAGGAACCTTCGAGTTTGTTATTCAACACCGATTTGGAGAATTGAATGAAGGTGCTGAGAATCTATTCGGATTGGATAATTTCAATTCTGTGCGTTTGGGATTTGATTGGGCTCTTGGAAACAGAATCACCATTGGCGCAGGTCGGAGTTCCAGAGGAAAGATGTTTAACTCCTATTTTAAATGGAGAATGATTGGAAGTCCCAGAACCAAATTCAATTTAACTTACCTCGCTAATACCGATATTGATGGTAGGAAAACAAGCGACTGGGGCGTATCGCCTTTCTTTTTCTCCCACAGATTGGCCTATACGCATCAACTGATTTTTTCCCAACAATTTGGAGAGAAATTAGTCATTGGCATTGCGCCAACGCTGGTGCATTTTAATTTGGTTGACCTAAACAATCAGTCAAATGATATTCCATATGTAAATGCTTATGTAAGACGAACTTTATCCCCAAAGATGGCTTTGACTTTCGAAGGATCTACACTTATTAATGGAATAGTGAATACCCCCGAAAAAAACAATCCCACCCTAGGATTTGGGTTTGAATATTTCACCCCTAAACATACTTTTCAAATCAATTTAACCAATTCAAGGTCACTTTATGAGTCCGGATTTTTAACCCAAAATCCAACTTCTACGTCCATGAACCAATTTTGTTTGGGTTTTAATTTAATCAGGAGATGGTAAGGAATTATAACATATTGTTTGCTTTAATAAGCATTTTAAGTTTGCCATCTTTACAAGCTCAAGACGATGATTTTGATCTGTTAGGTGAAGAAAAGCCAATTGTGACAAAAGTGAATTACGCTTTTAAAACAACCAAAGTAATCAATCTTCAAAGCACAGAGGTAACTGATAAAGGGGTGCTCGATTTTAAAATGATGCACCGATTTGGACCTACCAATGCTGGTGCTTACGAAGCTTTCGGTTTGGATCAATCTACTGTTCGATTTGGTTTTGAGTATGGAATCACTCACTCAACCATGATTTCAGCGGGTAGATCAAATGTCAATGGGTTAAAAAACCTCGATCTTTTTCTAAAACAAAGAATTCTTCATCAGAATTCAACCAATACCATTCCCGTGAGCGTGCTCGCTGTGGTAGGTACCCAATATCTCACAGGTAGTAATTTCAATGTTCTTACCAATCAACAACGAAGCTCTTACTTTGCCCAATTGATCATTGCACGCAAATTCGATGAAGACTTTACGTTAGAATTGGTTCCAACGTGGTTGTACAACGCTAAAAATCCACCCACAATGCCAACTTTAGAAACACCAGCAGTTTCTCAATTAGCTTTGGGTGTAGGTTTGCGTCACAAAATCAGTCCTCGAAGCAGCATCAATTTAGAATATATTCCCATTCTCACTAATAAAGGAACAGTTACCAATTGCTTTTCAATAGGAATGGATGTTGAAACCGGCGGACACGTTTTTCAATTTCATTTGACAAACAGTCCCGGCTTGAACGAAACCCAGTTCATTTCGAATACCACAGACCCTTGGAAATCAGGCGGAATAAGACTCGGATTTAACCTTTCGAGGGTGTTTACCGTGGTAAAACCCAAGGGATTTAAAAAGTAATCAATTGTGTTCGGGGAAATTTATATTGCCAAGGATTTCCCCGGAAAATTTTGCCTCTAACCCTAGCTGTGGTTGGCTTTGAGCTTTTTATATGGATGCGTATTACACTTTCAATGCTTGAATTGGGAATGTCTTCCAGTTTGAGCACATGAACAAATGGGTTGGTTTTTTCAGTGTTTGGAATTGCAGTAAATCTGTAGTCAATTTGATTCAATGCTTTGTTGAAACCCGGCTCAAAAAGTGCAGTTGTGAATTCTAGTGGTTCGGTAGTTGAAGGTATAATTTCAAAATAAACCCAATCATTTCGAGATAGATCGGGGTTCAATTTCTTAAGCTCTAAAAACACGTTGGAATCGTTGGGAATATGCCAAGTGAGGTTTTTTGTTTCTTTCGGGGGATGTTTTATCGCGAAAGCATCTATGCGCCCTCCAATAGTGAACCATGTGGAAGACTTCTTTCCAATGGTATACCACCATTTAGAATACTGACTAAAAAGAAGAACTCTCTCAAACTTTGATTCCAACCACGGAAGCATCCAATCAGGAGTGCCCGAATTACTTACAAATAGAAAGGTGTCTGTTGATTCACCGAGTGAATCTAGATGTTGAAATTGAAGCCCAAACTTTTGAAATTGATATTGCAAAACATCTTCAGGCCCATCGGCTTTTATGGGCAGTAGATTTAAAGTTGGGTCTTGGGCAATTTTTGCCACAGTAGATGCATATTTATTGGATGTTCTAATGAATTGAAATTGAACTTCGTGAATCAAACTCACAAGTAAGACCGCCATGAGCAAAAATCTTGCGACAGCTGGAACTTTAGAGAATGTAAATGTCCCCAGAAAAAACAAAAAAAATGGAAAGGCGAAATAAACTACGTGATTTTGCAGAACAGGCTTGAAAATCACTGAATAAGTCCAACCAATCGCCAAAACGGAAATCCAGGTAGAAATGGCGATAATTGCTGTTTTGCCGACTTTGGCCTCTTGATAAAGACTCCAAGAAGTTGCTAAAATCACAATCAACAAAACAAGGTTGGATTGATTAAAAGTGAAATAAAGATGATCAACAAACCAATCAATTTTGGGTTTCCCCAACCAGCTGAGCCCGCCTTCGTGGATTTGATGAGTAAAAACGGTCCATTGGGGAGCAGCTATGAGGAATGCAATGAAAAGAATTTTAAAATTTCGGATGTTAATTTTATTGCTGATAAACAGATAGATAATTGATGTTAAAAAACTGAAATAATGGGTGTAAAGCGTCAAACTGAGTAAAAATCCGACGAAAATCTGGTTTGAGTGACGTCGAAAATTTAAAAACAACAAAAGTGCTGTCAATCCCAATTCGTATGGCCTCACCCAAACCGACATGCTCACGGGGAAATACAAGAGAGCCATCAAAATTGCAGAGAATTCAGCTGCTTTTTTATCTGACTCCATCAAGCAAAAGCGGTAAAACAGCCCGAGGTTCATCAATGAAAATAGGCCCCAAATCAGCTTGTAGGTCCATTCGTTGAAATGCAGAACTTTGAAAAGTATCCAAATAATAGTTTGAACCCCCGCAGGGTGACCGTCAATGGCAACCCCCTGAGTAATGTGTGCCCAAAATGAAGATTGAGTTTTTTCGGCCCTGAACAAAGCACCTAACTCATCAGAATCCATGGGTACAGCTGATAAATCGTAGAACCTTACTGCAGCGGCAATGAAAATCAGCAAGATAAAAAACCAGTGTTTTTTCAGGAGATTCACTTAGGTTTTCTGCTTAGATTTTTGAGCGGAAGGAAAAAGGATGTTGTTGAGAATTAACCTAAATCCTGGACTGTTAGGGTGTAGGTTAAGGTCGGTTGGTGGTTCACCTACGTGATGTTGGTAATCTTCAGGGTCGTGCCCACCAAAAAAGGTCCATGTACCCTTACCCATTTCACCGTGAATGTATCTTGCTTCATTCAGTAAGGCGTTTTCGCCCATAACCAACACATCACTTTTGATTAAATCTCTTTTGAAAGCCGTAGTTTGCCCCATAAATCCACGTACTGTTTTGGTGTGATTTTGACATAAAATACTGGGAATTAAGTCCCACTTTGCTGAATAATCAAAAAGGGTAAATAAATCAGTTTCTTCTGTAACATTACGTGTATTTGGATTCACGTCAATGTTTGAATATTCGTAAATATATGGACTGGTCTCTAGGGTGAAATTTTTAAATGCGAAGCACTGGTCATAATTGAGTTTCTGCTGGGCCTGCGGGTCAGCAGGGTCACCGTCGAACATGCTTTCACAGATGTCTGTATTTTGTGCAGCCAAAGAAATATCATAGGTATCGGTGGCACTGCACATGGCGAATAAAAATCCGCCGCCAAGACAGAAATCTCTGATTTTTAAAGTGACCGCTTTTTTCAATTCTCTGACGGTTTTGTAACCGTGTTTTCGGGCCATGCTTTCGGCTTCTTGAACCTGAGAAATATACCACGGAGCCGTAGAGTAGGAGGCCCAAAATTTGCCGTATTGTCCGGTGAAATCTTCGTGATGCAAGTGAAGCCAGTCGTATTCGGGTAATTTATTTTCTAAAACTTCGTCGTCAAAAATTACAGTGTAAGGAATCTCAGCATAGGTCAGAACCAGAGTAACAGCATCATCCCAGGGTTGTTTAGATTTAGGTGAATAAACAGCAATTTTTGGAGCATTTAGAAGTTTTAGCATATTCATATTCACCTCCGGATTTGAAATGGTGGTTTCAATAGAATTGGCTTCTGATTCAGAGATAACTTCAAAAGTAACGCCTCTGGTTTTACATTCACGCTCGGCGTCAGCGTTGTATTTGGTCATAAAACTTCCTCCGCGGTAGTTTAAAAGCCACAACACTTCTGATTTTTGTTTGTCGAGAATCCAAAAAGCGATACCGTAAGATTTTAGGTGGTTTTTTTGGGATTCATCCATGGGGATGAGGATTCGCGTTGCCTGAAGAGAGGCGAACATCCCCAGAAAAACTAATAAAAAGATTGATTTCCAACCCACCGATGTGTAGTATTTCTGAAGCATGACAACGAAGTTAAGGCAAATTGAATATTTTCGCGGCATGGAATACCGCATTTCTAGAATCATTAAAGAATCTCCCCGTGTTCGTCGATTTTTTCTTGATACAGGTGCGTTTGATTTTGATCCAGGTCAATTTGTGGTATTAACTCATCCAGATTTACCGTTTGGACAAAACCAAAGGAGTTATTCAATCGCTTCCTTGAATTCCAAGCAGGAAGAATTAGAACTGTGCATTGTTTTAAATGAAAAAGGATCAGTAACACCTTGGTTGTTTCAGAAAATTGAGGGTGAAATGCTTGATATTTCTTTGGCTCAAGGGACATTCAATCTCAAAAACGAGGGCAATTCAGGTCCTATTGTTTTTGTTGCAACGGGCACTGGAGTAGCTCCTTTTCGGAGCATGATTGATGCCTCTCTCAAAAATACTGATTCAGAGGTGCACCTTGTTTTTGGCAACCGCATTGCAGAAGATATATTGTACAGAGAACACTGGGAATCCTTGCAGCATGAAAATGCGCGCTTTCATTTTTATCCAGTTTTAAGCAGGGAAGAGGCATTAAATTGTCATTTTGGGTATGTTCATGGTATTTATGAATCTTTGTTAAGAGATCAAATAGATGCTAGAATTTACGTTTGTGGTTGGCAAGATATGTGCAAAGAAGCCCGAGAAAGACTCAAATTGTTGGGTTTCAATCGTAAACAATATGCATTCGAACAATATGATTGAGCTTTAATTTTTGTTTTCTCTGATATTTCACTTAATATTGCATCACAAGAAAAGAGGATTCGATTCTGAAAACTCTACTCTCCAAGAATCTTATTTCATTGAATTTATTGTTCGTTTATAGCAATTTTATATGACAAAATCTCCCGATTTTGCTAAAATGGGTGTAGCAGATTTGCGCACTCTGGCAGGGGCATTGGATATTCCGAATGCCGACAAATTAAAAAAGAATGAGTTGATAGAACTTTTGTCAAAGGCAGCCAACGAATCTTCTAACGAAGCATCTGTTGAAACCTTAAATGAAAATTCCGCTCCTAACAACCCTGAAATTACTGCTCGCGTTGCTGATGCAACAGAAGATAAACGTCCCAAAAGACGCAGAAAAACCGAGTTGGAGGCTCAAGACGAAGTAGCGAAGGCACTTCAAAAGGCCGCAGCGCCTGAGACAGATTCTGTAAATGATTCTGAGTCGAAGGCAGTTTCAGAGAATCCTGAATTGAATGTCCCTCAGAATCAAAATTTGGATAGACGAGAGAGGAATCACAGAGAGCGATTTAAAAAGCGCGACGATAGAGGTGAAAAACCAATAGCCTCTGACAGTTCAGAAACAGCAATACCGGATAAAAACCAAAGGTTTAATAGACCTGAAAAGCAGGTTTCTCCAAAGCTTGAAAATCAACCAAGAACAGAAAATCATCCAAAGCAAGAAACACAGCCTAAGGTTGAATCATCTGAGAGATCTGAAAAGCCGGTTAAGCCTGAACCACCGGCTATGAGTGAAGAAGAAAAGCGCAGAAAAGAGCTTTTCAACGCATTCATGGAAATGGAAGGAGCCGTAATTACGCAGGGTGTATTGGAAACTGTTCCCGATGGTTACGGATTTTTACGTTCTCCAGATTATAATTATCAAGCCTCACCCGATGATGTATACGTTCCAAGTTACATGATCAAACAAAACGGGTTGAAAGTGGGTGATACCATCAAAGGAAGTATTCGTCCCCCGAAAGACAACGAAAAATACTTTTGCTTGGTAAAAATTGAAGCGGTAAATGGTAAAACCCCAGAAGAGGTTCGCGACCGCGTGGCATTTGAACATTTGACGCCTCTTTTCCCTCAAGAAAAGTTGAATTTGTGTGACGATCCTCGCAATTACCCCAATCGCATCATTGATTTAGTTTCACCCATAGGAAAAGGCCAACGCGGACTAATTGTAGCGCAGCCAAAAACGGGTAAAACTTGGATATTAAAAGGAATTGCCAATGCAATTGCTAAAAACCACCCTGAAGTTTATATGATGATACTTCTCATTGATGAACGACCTGAGGAGGTAACAGATATGGCTCGCAGTGTGCGTGCTGAAGTTGTGGCAAGTACATTTGATGAACCTGCCGACAAACACGTGAAGTTGACCAATATGGTTTTAGAGAAGGCCAAAAGATTGGTAGAATGCGGTCATGACGTGGTAATATTGTTAGATTCTATTACTCGTTTAGCAAGGGCTTACAATACAGTTCAACCTGCATCAGGTAAAATTCTTTCTGGTGGTGTGGATGCAAATGCATTGCACAAGCCAAAGAGATTTTTTGGTGCCGCTCGAAACATTGAAAATGGAGGCTCACTAACCATTATAGCTACTGCATTAACTGATACAGGCTCAAAGATGGATGAAGTAATTTTCGAAGAATTCAAAGGGACTGGAAACATGGAATTGCAATTAGACCGCAGATTGGCAAATAAGCGAATCTTCCCGTCTATCGATATCATGGCATCTAGTACCCGAAGAGAAGATTTGCTGATTGACAAAACAGCGCTTCAACGCATGTGGGTGCTTAGAAATCACCTCGCAGATATGAATCCAGAAGAGGCAATGAACACATTTTTGAAGTACATGACCAATACACAAGACAATTTAGAGTTCTTGGTAAGCATGAATGGTTAAAAAAGTGGCTAAAATGTGAATAAACTCCCTCAATTAGCTCGGATTTACTGTCCTAATTTAGCGGACGAATTACACATTCATGGACAAGCCTAAAGTTGCAATAGACTATGCAAAGCTCACTCCCGAGTTGACTGAGCTTTTCAATGAAACGTATCCCAATGGAATTGTGGGACATACCATTCGTTTTCCCAATTCAAAAGGGGAAATAGTGACATCGGTTAGACTTGAAACTGACGATAAGGTGTACTTAGTAAAATTAAGTGCCCGCGCCAAAGAAGTGTTATCTGATGAAGATCTAGACGAAATGATTCGTCCTATTTCGAAAGGTGCAGATGACATTGAGGTTGAGTCAGACGATGAAGAAGATGACGACAATCAAAAAGACAAGCCTGAGCCAGACGAAGATGACGAAGATTAATCACGATTGACAAATGAAACCTGTTGCGATTATATCTGGCGGCAGCCGTGGAATAGGTTTCGCTATAGCGCAACAACTCATTCGTGACGGTTTTTATGTTCATATTATTGGCTCAAATTCCGAAAATTTAAACAACGCATTGGTTCAACTGGGTGTTGAAAATGCCCAAACAAGCTTGTGCGACATGTCTACACCCTCTGAGGTAATTTCTTTGTCACAAAAACTCTCTGAATTGTATCCGCAAGTACAAATTCTAGTTAATAATGTTGGAGTTTTTTTGCCAGGCTCCATGATGGAGGAACCATCTGGGCAATGGGAAAAAGAGTGGGAATTAAATGTAAGTTCAGCCTACCATTTAACAAGAGGTCTGTGGCCAAGTTTAAAAAACACACCAAGGTCTCATGTGTTTAACATGTGCAGCATAGCTAGTATCGTATCTTATTCAGCGGGTGGCACTTATGCAGTCACCAAACATGCCCTGTTGGGCTTCTCTAAATCACTTAGAGAAGAAGGGAGACCACACGGAATTAGAGTGACCAGTTTATTGCCTGGTGCTACTTTAACAGACTCATGGGCAGGGGTTGATCTTCCAAAAGAGAGATTCATGAAGGCCGAGTCAGTGGCTAAAGTAGTATCTGTAGCCTTTCAGATCAACGAGGACACACAAATGGAAGAAGTTTTGTTGAGGCCTATTCAAGGCGATATTTAAACTCTTTTTCAATCCTTTTTGTTATATTTGTAATTATTAAACTAAAATACCTAAGATAGATGAAAAAATTACTTTTGTTTGGATTTGGAGCCATTGGTTTTTTGAGTTTGAACGCTCAAGCACCAATCAACCATAAAATTCATGAGCAAGACAAAAATCAAGGTGTAAGCAACAAGCAAAACATTTATGTTGGGCCAAATGCGAAAAACCAGATGTCTAAGCGCGCTGAAACTTTGCAAGATATTTACAATTTTGCAGAAGCATACGGCGAAAGTATGATGTTGGGTGCTCCTGAATCTTACATTCGTTGGATTTCAGCCGATTCTAATGCATTAACTGTTTACAGTGACGGAAACGGTGGGTCAACAGCTCAACACAATGGAATTCATGTAGTTGGAACTTCATTTGATCCTAAAGATTCTGCATTTATTGATATCGGAAAAACAGTATTAGCACGTTTTAATCCATACACTGTAGATACCATTCGTTGGGTACAATATTATGTTCGTAATGTTGACTCAATTGATTTGGGCAACGGAAATCAAGAAGTTATTGATACTGTATTTGTTCAATATTTTGATTTCTCAGGAATCTCTTTAAGACAATTTAATAGAGGCGGAACAAACTTGAATTCTGCACCTAACGTAGATGGTTATAAGCCTAAGACTCGTTTGAACTCAACGGCTCTTTACACCGATACTATTTTGTTGAATACAGCTTTTGGTGATTCAGTAAACTACCAAGAAGGCCGTTTGTTTGGTCGTACTATGGGAACTGTTCCTCCAGATTTCAAATCTTTATCTACCAACGGTACTCAAGTTCAAGCGAACGTTGTAGCAATGAGCGTTTTCTTTAAACCTATGAAGAAAGCACAGTTGAAAGATACATTCGTAAACTGGACTAACCCTAATTTCAAACGTACTACCAACGGTTTAGGTGTTCGTTTCTTGTATTGGACAGATCACGCTCAAGACATTTTTTCTCCATATAGAATAAATAACACATTCTGGACACCTGGTTTCTTGGTAGATGGTCAAACTTTCAATGGTTGGAAGTCTTATTTGCCTACTACCGCATACAACACCACTTCTATGTTTGATGTTGATTTTAATATCACCGTTGAAAATCTTTCAGCTCGCGAATTGGCAAAAGATCTTTCAGCAGTGAAAGTGTATCCTAATCCTGCAACAGGTAACCAAGTTGCAGCAGTGTTTAATTTGACAAAAACCGCGAACGTGAGCGCAGTTGTAATGGATATCAACGGTAGAACCGTTAAAACATTGCCTTCTGGTTCTTTCCAAAAAGGTTTGAATGAATTGGTGATTTCAACTGACGGATTGAGCAAAGGCATCTACACACTATCAGTGCAAACTGACAACGCGGTAGAAGCAACTAAATTTGTAGTTCAATAAACGAATTATTTAATAGACACTTCAAAAGGGCTTCCCCAACGGGAAGCCCTTTTTTTATACCTTTGTTTATGCAAATAAATTTAGCATCAGCATCAAAGATTGGTTTTTTACTGCTCGTCCATTCGGTTTCTGCCCAAAGCTTTTTTGGACTTCAGAATAGCAATTATGGAGGAATTCATACGGCAGTAACCAATCCATCCCTGATTACAATGATGGATTATCAGCGCAGTGCTAATATTTCTACCATTGGTTTTTCTGCTGAAAATAATTACGTGTCGCTGGAAACTCCATTTTCTGCATGGCAACTCCTGAGAGGAAAAGTTCCTCAACAATACAAAAAAGCAGATGGTTCATCTGGGGAAGGATCCATTGACTGGCAAAGTTCTTGGCTCAAGGAAGATAGGAACGGTGATAATATCAATGCAAATTTGAATTTAGAATACAGAGGCCCATCTTATGCTAACCACTACGGCCGTTTAATTTGGGGGCTGGGCATGAGAACCAAGTATACCGCAAATCTAGACGGTATTACCCCTGAAATGATTGGTTGGGCAAAAAACCTGATCGATTCACAATCAATCAATAACATCAATCAAATTTCTGCTCAGAAATTCAGTGTTTTTGTGAATTCCTATCAAGAATATTCCGGACTTTTGGCCATTAGAATTGTTGATAATGCAAAAGTAAAATTGGGCATTGGCACAAACTTGAAATTGATTTTGGGAAATGGAAATTTCAAACTTCAGAATTCGGGCGTTTTATTGAATGTCAAAGGAATTGATAGTATTGGTATTAGCGGCGGACAAATGCAAGTGTCTTATACTGAGAACAATCTGTTTCAACAACTTTCAGGTGGGGTATTGGCTGGTAGTTTACCAAGATTCAGAGATATTTCAGGAGTGGGATATGGTTTTGATTTAGGTTTTACTCTTTTATTGGGAGATAATATGACCAAAACTAAGAAGGATCGTTCTAAAGTGAAAGATTACCGAATGAAAATTGCTGCTGCTCTCTTAGATTTAGGAAGAATTGGATATTCTAATAAAAATCAAGGGTTTATCATTGACGGAAGTAAAAATTTCAGCATCCCCATTCAAACTCCTGAATTCATTTTAGCAGCGTCTAAAGGGGTGAATTCTGTGGTAGACTATACCAAGGAAAAAGCGATTCAAGACGGTGCTTATATCAATCAGCCTGAAGAGGTGAAAATAATCTTGCCAACTACCCTTCAATTGCAGTTTGATTATCAGGTAGTTTCAATGTTCAATGTGGCGGCTCAACTTACTCAGGCCATAGATTTAAATAACCCGTACCAAATTCAATCAAACAGTTCACTTGTGGTTGTTCCTCGTTTTGAGCACGCTTGGTTTGAGCTCTCTGCGCCAATCTCTTTGTATAATAATTATAGAAGTTTTGGTTTCGGGGGATTTTTGAGACTGGGACCTGTGTTCTTGGGAACAGACAACATCATAAAATCTATCAACCCTTCAAAGTTGCAGGGCGTGAATTTCTATTTTGGAATCAGTACCTTATTGAGGTAAACGCTTATTCAAATCGGGTAATTTGTGCCCCCAATGGATTCAAACGTTCTTCGATTTTCTCGTAACCGCGGTCAATTTGTTCAATGTTTTTGATGGTACTCTTGCCCTTGGCACTCATTGCGGCAATGAGCAATGCAACACCTGCTCTAATGTCAGGTGATGACATCGTAATTCCCTTCAATTGGGTTCTTCTGTCAAGTCCAATAACAGTTGCACGGTGCGGGTCACACAAAATGATTTGTGCTCCCATATCAATGAGATTGTCTACGAAGAACAATCGGCTTTCGAACATTTTTTGATGTATCAAAACGGTTCCACGAGCTTGAGTTGCAGTAACTAAGGCAATGGAAATGAGATCAGGTGTAAATCCGGGCCAAATTTGATCGCTAATGGTTAAAATGGATCCATCTATGAACGAATCAATTTCGTAGTGGTCGTTTTTAGGGATATAAATATCGTCGCCCTGAATTTCTAATTGAATTCCCAACCTTTGAAAGGTTCTAGGAATGATTCCCAATTGGTCAACACGGCAATTTTTCAGGCGAATATCGCTTTGAGTAATTGCAGCCATTCCAATGAAGCTTCCAATTTCAATCATATCGGGCAAACACCTATGGGTGCAACCCTTCATGCTATTCACACCTTGAATGGTTAGTTTGTTAGATCCTATACCCTCAATTTTCGCGCCCATGCTGTTGAGCATGTTGCACAATTGTTGAAGATAAGGTTCACAAGCAGCATTGTAAATTGTTGTGGTTCCGTTAGCTAGAACCGCAGCCATCACAATATTGGCAGTTCCAGTTACGGAAGCTTCATCTAAGTGAAGGTAGGCTCCTTGTAGATTGTCGCTATGAACTCGGTAAAAAGTTTGTTCGGGTAGATATTCAAATTTGGCACCCAAAGCCATAAATCCTTCAAAATGGGTATCCAATCTTCTGCGGCCAATTTTGTCGCCTCCGGGTGAGGGAATATAGCCTTTTCCAAAACGCGACAAAAGTGGCCCAACAATCATGATTGAACCTCTCAATGCTGCGCCTTGTTTTTTGAATTCAGGACTATCTAAAAAAGCCAAATCAACATTATCTGCTTTGAATGAATAAACCCCTTTGCTCAATCGGTTGGTTTTGACTCCCAAATTGCCTAAAAGTTCAATGAGTTTTAGTACATCTCTGATTTCAGGTATATTCTCTATGATTACTTCTTGGTCAGTTAACAATACGGCACAAATGACCTGTAATGCTTCGTTTTTGGCCCCTTGGGGTTGGATTTCTCCTTGGAGGGAATGTCCGCCTTGAATTTCGAAATACGACATGATTAAAATCTACGGTAGTTTTTACCCTTGTTATTTCTTTTTGGGTTTTTGTTGTTTCTATTGTTTTGGAAATTGTTGTTTCTACTTCCAAACTGTTGTTGTTTCCGGGGATTGTAATTGCTGGTATTATCAGCGGTTACAGTTATTTCAGAGCCTGCTACGTGTAACTTTCCCTTTGATAAAATGCGAAGGTGTTCTGCAATCACTTCATTGCTCAAGTTTTCGTTGTTCCACATCTTACAACTGTTGTACATGAAAGAGGCAATTAAATTTACAAGTTCTTGTCTCAATTCATTGTCTTCCAGTTCAGTAGCACGCTCAATCATGTTTTGAAGATTGCGGCCGTAAAAACGAAAACGAATGTTAGTATCTTGATAGCCAATTTGATCAGGCTTCTTGTTGCGAACTTCCGCCTGGGGAATTTCGTAGGGACAGTCAACATCCAATGAATAATCAGCCATTTGGAATAAATGTCCCCATAAAACTTGCTGATAATTTGATTGAAGCTTTATTTCCGGGTTCAAAAGAGCCATGACGTTGACTAAATTATGTGCCCATAAAGTGCGTTCTGATTTTTCGGGGAGGCTTTGAATATGCTCAATATAGTCTTGAACACTGCGCCCGTATTCAGAAATTTTCAGTGCGGTTCGTTGCGTATTGTAATCTTCTTGTAAGATACCCATTATATTATGCAAATTAAGGTTAGAATCTTGGATTTAGTAAACATTTCGTATCATTCGTGTGTTTTTTTATCAATGAGAGACCAAATTATTGCCCACTACATTCGCTTCAGCAACAAAAACGGCAAAGCGCCCGTTTCTGTGTTTCAGTTTTGTGAGGATTGCGGACTATCTGAGCGACAGTTTTTTGATGAATTTTCTGATTTCGAACATCTTCAAGAGGAGATTTTAGGTGATTTTTGGAAAAATACGGTTGCCAAGTTGGAGGAGCAAGAATTCTATCAAAACACCAACGATGCTGAAAAGTTTTTGGCAGTGGCCTACGGTTTCTTTGAAAATCTAAAAGATCAACGCAGTTTCTTTTTGAATTTCTTTGGTAATTGGAATTCACCCAAAGATTTGTTCCACGGATTTAAAAATTTCCGGGAAGTTGTTATGAAGTACATTGATCAATTGGACTTGCCTTCAACCGATTTAGGAGTTCCACAATTGAATAAACCCATCAATAAGTTGAATTCAAATGCGTTGTATTTGAATTTGATTTTTGTTCTCCATTATTGGGTGAAAGACAGAAGCAAAGGATTTGAAAAAACCGATGCCCTGATTGAGAAGTTGTTTACACTGTCTTTTGATATGATGGAAACCAATTCGCTCAAGAAAGTAATTGACTTAGGAAAGTTTTTGGTAGCTGATTTCAAACTTTAAATTTTATGAAAACTCAAGACTCCATTGCCAGCTCAAAATTGGGCCGGGCCGTGAAACTAGTGGGCGCTGGTGCCAAAATAGGTGGCAATTATCTCAAATATTACGCAAAAAAAAGCATCACTGGCGAAGATTCTAAAGAAGGGCTCCACGAACAGAATGCAACAGATATCTATGATTCATTGAGCGAGTTGAAAGGCAGCGCTTTGAAAGTGGCTCAAATGTTGAGCATGGATAAAAACCTACTTCCACGTGCATACACTCAAAAATTTGCTCTTTCACAATATTCAGCGCCTCCAATGTCACCGCCGCTAGTTATGAAGGTATTTAAAACTGCCACGGGAAAATATCCCAACGAAGTTTTTGATCATTTCGATACCAAAAGTTTGGCAGCAGCAAGCATTGGTCAAGTGCATCTTGCTGAAAAAGACGGCAAAAAATACGCCGTAAAAATTCAATATCCCGGAATTGCTGATTCCATAAAAAGCGATTTGAAGATGGTTAAACCTGTTGCGAATGCCATGTTTGGATTGTCAGAAAAGGAAATGAAAAAATACTTCGAGGAAGTGGAAGATAAGTTGATTGAAGAAACCAACTATCACTTAGAACTTAGAAGAGGTACAGAAATTTCTCAGGCAAGTGCTCACATTAAAAACATCGTGTTTCCAACGTATTATCCTGAGTTTAGCAGCGAAAAAGTGTTGGTTATGGACTATTTGGATGGAAATCACCTTAAAGAGTTCTTAGACGAAAATCCATCCCCAGAAACAAAAAACAATATTGCACAGACCCTGTGGGACTTCTATGAATATCAGTTGCATGAGCTGAAGGCCATTCACGCAGATCCGCATCCAGGTAACTTTTTATTTAAAGGGGACAAGGTTGGGGTTATAGATTTTGGTTGCATCAAAGAGGTGCCGGAAGATTTCTATCAAAGTTATTTTCCATTGTTACTGCAAGAAGTGCAATCAGATGCTGAGTTGATTCATCAGTTACTCATGAATATTGAAATCATTTTTCCCGACGATACGCCCGCCGTTAAAGAAGAATTGACCAACGCATTTTTACGTATGACGCGTTTATTGAGCAGGCCTTTTTGCACCGAGGAATTTGAATTCACCTACGAGTTTATCGATGAGATATATGCAACGGGAGAGGAGATTTACAAAATCCAAGAAGTGAAAAAACCCACCAAGCCCAGAGGAAGTAAACACGCATTGTACATCAATCGTACCTATTTTGGAATTTACAGCATGATGGCTGACTTGGGGGCAAACATTAAAACAGGTAAAAGGGACTGGCAGGCACGATTGTGGGAATCTATCAGTGCTCAGACTTTGTAACTGCGCTCTTTCCATCGAGTTTTCACCGGAAGTAGAAAGAAAATGGCCGTACTGACGGTCAATACAAAAAGATAAATCTCATAAACAAGATGTTGGGAGAGCTTCGGAAGAGGTTCTCCCACTTTTTTATAAATGATAGAGATCTGGGCGGTTTGTATGAGCCATTTTACACTCCATAATGAAATGGCCCAAACGGGTGTAGCAATCCAAAAGAGCAAGGGTATTAAAAAGAAAAAGCTACCGTAAATACCAAACAACAGCCACCAATACCAAGGAAGTTCTTTGCCACCGCTAAGCCAACGCTTTCTTTGATGCAACAAGGGTATAAATCCTTTGGTTTTCTCTGAATAAGCTAAAACATCGGGGTGCATCACGTTGTTCCATCCCCAACCTTTGGCGCAAACTTCCGCGTAAAGTTTATAATCTTCGGTGATGGAAAATCGGATATTCGCATAGCCACCGGTTTGCCAATAAGCGTCTTTTCGAACAATCATGTTATTCCCTACGGCTGTTGCAGGCACACCACTATAGGAAATGACATTCAAAAGCCCCATGAAATAGGCCCAATCCATTTCTTGCAACCAGCCGTCTACACCCGAACTTTTAACCATGGTTGTGCCGCTGCTGACTCCCGTATTTTTATCTAAAGACTGCAACATAGACAGAGCCCACTGCGGCTTGACGCGCACATCAGCATCTGTAATAAGGTAGTAATCACCTACGGCATGCTGGTCTAGTTGTGCCATTACCCGCGCTTTTGCTTTCAATCCACGATTGTCATCTAAAATGTTAACCAGTTGAATATGAGGGTGTTCTTTTGTGAAACTTTGAATAATTTCAGCGGTTTTATCGGTGCTTTGATCGTTACCAACCAAGATTTGAAGTTTTTTTACAGGGTAATCTAACTCCAATAGGGAGTTTAAACAACCAGCAATGTTTTCTTCCTCATTTCTGCAGGCAACCCAAATACTGATCTCGGGAAGTTCTTCAGATAACGGTTGTTTTTGAGATTCATATTTAATCAACCAAGCAAGTTGCCAAACTTGAATCAGAATGTATGACAGCAGGGGAATGAGAATGATTTCAAACATCTTCTGCAAGGGGTTTAAAGGTAAATTTTCCTGACCATCTTTGGAGCAATTCGGGCAGCATTTTTAGGGTTTGATTTTTTGATTTTTGGGAATCGTGAAAGACCACCAAACTTCCCCTTCGCGCGAGTCGTTCAATTTTATCTACGGCCTTCGATAGGTTTAAACTCTTGTCGTAATCGTAAGTCAAAATGTCCCACATGCAGATAACGTGCCCCATTTCTCTCAATAGCTGTGATTGTTTGGGTTTGATTCGCCCGTAGGGCGGACGAAAGAGCTTTGTTTCTATTCCAATGCTGTTCAGCACATTTGAACATTGTTGAACATTTCTAATGTAAATGTGGTTGTTTGAATTCCAGCCTTTGATATGGTTCTGGGTATGGTTTCCGATAGAGTGCCCTTCATCTTTGATTTTTTCAATGACTTCCGGATGTTTCTGCACGTTTTCACCAACCACAAAAAATGTGGCATGAGCGTTGAAATTCTTCAGTATTTCAAGTACTTGCAGGGTAACTTCGGGGTCGGGTCCATCGTCAAAGGTTAAATATAGGGTAGGTTGGGTGTGATTAGAATCGGTTTTACGCCAAAGCATATTTGGGAATAAGGATGAAAACCCTTTTGGAATCTGAAAAACGCGCATTCCCATCTATGCAAAGTTGCTAGTTTTTTATAATGATTCCATCGTTTGCTTTCATTAATTTTGTAAACATGGGCGAAAAAATAGTTTTGGTAGGCGGCGGTTTGGCCGGTAGCTTAATGTCAATCTACTTAGCAAAAAAAGGTTACGATGTGCATTTGTACGAGCGACGTTCAGATATGAGAGGAGGTAACTATCAAGGCGGTCGTTCCATCAATTTGGCCCTATCGGTTAGAGGCATAACGGCATTGGAAAAGGTAGGACTTACCAAAGAAATTTTGGATATTTCCATCCCCATGTATGGTCGTATGATGCACAGTACTGCCGGAGATTTGAATTACCAAGCCTATGGTCGCGACGATCAAGCCATTTACTCTGTTTCAAGGGGAGAATTGAACATTCGCTTACTTCAATTAGCTGATCAATATCCCAATATTCACATGTATTTTGATCAAAAATGCTACAAAATGGATTTAGAACATAATGTAGCATGGTTTGAAGATGTAGACGGGAATAAACACGAAGTTAGGGGAGATGTATTCTTGGCCACAGATGGAGCATTTTCGGCGCTCAGAGAAGCCATGATTAAGAATCCTAGACACAATTTCTCTCAAACTTATGAAAGCCACGGTTATAAAGAATTAGAAATTGTTCCAGGTCCCAATTCAACCTTCCAAATGGAAGAAAAAGCCTTGCATATTTGGCCTAGATCTAGTTTCATGATGATTGCATTGCCCAATCCGGGTGGCAACTTTACCTGTACGTTGTTTATGCCGTATGATGGCGAAGTGAGTTTTTCAAAACTTAATACTGATGATGAAATCGAGGCATTTTTCAACGAATATTTCGCAGATGCAATCCCAATGATGCCCAATTTATTGGAAGATTTCAAAGGAAATCCCATTGGGCACCTTGCCACTATGAGAACATATCCTTGGGTGAAAAACAAATCAGCCTTGATGGGTGATGCTGCTCATGCGATAGTTCCATTTTACGGACAAGGAATGAATTGTTCTTTCGAAGATTGTGTGGTGTTAGATGAGTGCATATCTAAGTTTGAAGGCGACTGGGATAAAATCCTACACCAATATCAAATATTAAGAAAAACCAATGCAGACGCCATTGCCGATCTCGCTCTCCAAAATTTCATTGAAATGCGTGATTTAGTGGGATTGCCTGAATTCTTGAGAAAAAAGAAGATTGAAAAAGTATTGGTAGATTCCTATCCTGGCTTGTATCGCAGTCAATACGAGAGGGTAACTTTTTCAAATGATAACTACCGCGATGCATTGAACGCCGGTGAAAAGAACGATAGATTTATTCAACATCTCATTGATCATAACTTAGAAGATCAATTGGAAAATGCAGATACCATTAAGCCTCTACTTAACGACTGGTTTGCTTGATTTTTCTTTGGCGTCGATGACTGAGTCTACAAAATCAGGGTTGTATTTGGTTTTGTATTGCAATTTTTGAGTGTATTTCTCACCCGTGCGCTTTCTGTATTCTCTATTGGGAAGCAAAATGGTTATGTAAGCCCATGTCGCCATACCCAAAATGATGGTCAAGAAAACGATTGCTACGGCTAGTTTTTGTTTTTGCTGTTTTTCCATGAGGGATTATTAATTAAACAAATAAATTAGAATTCAGTTTCAATTCCTGATTCAGTGATTTCAAATCTTCAAAAACCACCTCATTCAATTCTATGCCATTTACCTTGCGATCTTTTTCATGAATTCGCTCTGGTTCACCCGGAACAATGACGGGTTGATCCGAATTTGCTGGAATGGACTTTTTGAAGCGGTCTATCCAGATATCTAACTGATTTTTAGCTGTTTGGGCATCTGAAAATCCATCCAAACTCCAACATCCTACAAAATGTCCAATGCCTTTGCCGGGAGCATCAGCGGCCGGGTCTAAAAAGGATACAAATGGCGGCACCCAAGGTCCAAAATTGGCACCTGTTAATACACCACTGAAGATATCAACCCAAGTTCCTAAACCGTAACCTTTGTGGAATCCATGGTCAGCATCGCTACCCAAAGGAAGCAATCCACCCCCTGATTTCAGAGCATTTGGGTCTTTTGTCGATGTGCCATCAGCATTTAAAACCCAACCTTCAGGTATTTCCTTGTTTGAACGGCTGGCAATTTCCAATTTGCCATTTGCCGCCGCCGATGTGGCCATATCTAATACGAATTCGCGTCCATCGTTTCCCGGAATAGCAACACAAATAGGGTTGGTGCCTAACATTCGTTCGCGACCGCCTGCTGGATATACCAATGGGCTGGCATTGGTCATCGCAATTCCAACGGCATCAATGTCAAATGCCCTTAGTGCATGATATGCGGCAATTCCAAAGTGATTTGAATTTTGTATTCCTACCCATCCCGATCCATACTCCTCACACATTTCCATGGCTTTCTCCATGGCAAAATGAGCTGAAACCAATCCAATTCCTCCGTCTGCATCCAGATTACCCATGGTTCTTTTCCTTGCAGTAAAGTTGAATTTTGGTTTGGGGTTTATTCTGCCTTTATCAATCAATCTAACATAACCACTCAATCTCGCCACACCATGACTGTCTATACCTCTCAGGTCTGCCGAAATCAACACATCAGCACTGATTCGGGCATGATCTCCCGAAAATCCTTTGTTTAAGAAGACTTCTTGCACAAATTGGTGCAAGGCTACATGTTTGATAGCACTCATTATTTAAAGGTACTTTGATCTAAGCCAAGTTTGAATTGCACCACTTTTTTCCCAAAATGGATTTGTTTTGATTTGCAGTGCTTCCAAAGCATCCCCTTTAAATTTAAGATTGATTTGATATTGTTTCAACGGTTCGAATCCACCTTTTAACTCCTGAATATTGCCGCCGCGGTTAATCAAAACGGTGAATTGATTTTCTCCTGCGGCCCTCAAAGAGTTGCAGATTTTATCAATGTCATTGGTGGTTCTATAATTGTTGATGGATATAATTTCATCACCCACTTGAATTCCGAATTTTAACCCATTTCCCTTGATGTTAACGTACGATACCTTTTGCAACCCGTCTTTGGTTTCAAAGGAAAGTCCCCATTCATTCAAAAGTTGGGTTGACTCTTCAACCTCTAAATAGGTTAATTTATCAAAGGTGCCTTTATAATCTGGACGTTGAGTTGTTTCAAGCCAAACGTGGAATTTATCAGTTAAATCAATTCCAGCGACTGAATTGCAGACTTTCCAAAATTCCTCTTCGGTGTAACCTGTGCCTAAATACCCAAATTTTTTGGCGCCATAAAAATCTTTCCATAACACTTTAAAAACATCGTCTAAAGATTTCTTCCCTTTTGTAGCGGCGCAAATTTCAATATCCAACAGAGCAGCCACAATCATCCCTTTGGAATAGTAAGAATAAGAATTGTTTTTGCTGTGTTCAAAAGGGCGATACTCCTTAACCCAAGTATTGAAACTCATGTCATGCAGGGTTGCCACTTCACTGCCAGGTCTATTTTCATGTGCATTAATGCTAGTGCTGAGAGTTTGTAAAAAAGATTTAGGCCCTACAAATCCTGCTCTAACCAACGCCAATTCATCATAATATGAGGTAATACCTTCGGCAATCCATAAAGAGCGAGTGTAGTTTTCTTCCGAATAATTAAAGGGGCCCAATTCTACGGGTCTGATTCGTTTTACGTTCCATAAGTGGAAGTATTCATGCGCTACCAGTCCCAAGAAACTGCGGTAGCGATTGGGGTCTGTATATCCCAATCGGCTCATCATCAATACGGTAGAGTTTAAGTGTTCAATTCCGCCGCCGCCATTTTCCACGTTTTGAACAATAAACACATAAGGTTTACAAGGCTGTGTTTCGCAAGGAAACTCTCCCACAATATCAAACATGGTGGTGCAGATCTTTTGCATGTCCGTTTTTAACTGATCTTTGTTTGCGTTGTTTTTTCCAACTAAGGCAACCATGTGTTTTACTCCAGCAACTTCAAAATCAAAGGTTTCAAAATTGCCAAGCTGCACCGGTGAATCGACCAATTCATCATAGTTTCTATACTTGAAGGTGATTTGTCCAGCTCCTTTGTTGGATGTTTTTTCCTCTTCGAGGGACGTGGCCACGGATTTCCAACTTTCGGGGTAATTGATTGTGACGGTTCCAGACTCATTGGTTTTGCCATCTACCGAGGTATTATTGTCTACATACATCAATACTGAAGCCATGTTCAACAGAGCTTGTTCGGTGCTTATGTAAGAGGTTCTTACGCTGAAATCGAAACAATAAATTTCGTAAGATATCTTGATTTTATCGCCTTTTTTTGCCTCAACTATCCATTGGTTTTTAGATTGCTGTTTTAACGGAATCACACTTTTAGGTGAATTTTTCTGCATGTAAACTTTATTTACATTTCTTGAAAACTCACGTAAAAGGTAACTTCCGGGTGTCCATGTTGGCAGAGTAATGCTACCTGAAGGGCCGTCATGTTCTGCTATGTACTCCATTTCAACAAAAGCATAGTGTGAGTTGGGAACGGGAATGGAAATTTTGTAATTAACTTGGTTTTTTGCCATAAGAGACGTGGTTAAACTGATGAATGCACATATAACGAGTATTGTCTTCCGCATGTCGCAAATTTCGGTAAATCTGCTTACAATAATGTATATTCGTTTATTCTGTTTAGAATTATGATGATATTCAAGATTAATAGACGAATTTTTAGTGCATTAGGTATGGTTGCACTTTTGGTCATGTTCATGGCTTCATGCGATGAAGATAACAAACCTACCAATCCTAATGATACTACCAAAAAAGATACGGTCATGGATACTGCTTCATTGGCACAGAAGGTTTTTGAACTTTATGTGTTGAATAAAGCTACAAGAATTAAATTAGCCATTGACACCGGTGGAAACAACATTACTCCTGATTTTTCAGATATGGTAATTTACTTGAGAAAAGAAACTTTTTATAACGGCCCATTAGAAATTTTAGCAAATGGCACAAAATACGTAGGTACCTGGAGTTCTAATTATGATTATTCTTTTTTGGATTTGAATATTGAAGGACTGCCACAATTCAAGTTTTTTGAAAATACCTGGCGATTCAAATACAAATCTTTAGATTTATTGATTTTGGTGCCGCGTTCAAATCCTTTGAAGAAGGAAATGCACTTAGACCATCTATAAAATCTATTCTTCCTCTCTGACCATAATTACGGTCTTTCTAACTTGTTGACGAACATTTGGATTGAAATACTCCATTTCGTCTTTTTTCATTTGCCAAGGATGTCTCAAATTATCATAGAAAACGTACTTCACCATGGCTGATGCTTGGTGGGTTCCATTAGATAACATATTGTATTGGAATCCGTATCGAATGCTTTTTTGTCCTAAACTAGCGCCAATTCCAAAATTTATGAACTGAGAATTGATCACTCCAGAGCCAAACATCCCCCGGTAACGACGCACTTTAAATCCGTTTTCATTGTCGTTGTCATTATCGAAATAAGCAGAAACGAAACCGGCATCGCTGAGTGCACCAAAATTTGTTAGGGATGTTATACCTGCCCAAACTTCGCCTCTACGGAAGCTTTTTCCTACATTTAACCCGTATTGAATGGATCTGTTAAAAAGGTCAATTCTTTCGAATTGTTGATTGAACCAAACGCGGTTACCTCGGAAATTAAAATCTTGGTAATTCAGCGCATCAGGAGTTAAGTTGATGCTTTGATTCCAATTACTTAGGGTGAAATTAGCAGTCACGTGCCAACCCATGTAATGGTATTTTTGCAACCAATAGAGCATATCATGTGCAATGTGCATCATGTAGAAACGCGTTCTGTTAGATGTTGCCAACCCACGATCGTTTAAAGGGGCTGAATTATACAATAAATAGGTTCCTGCAAGTTCAAATGCATAGCCGGGGGCAAATCGCAACAAAACCATGGTTCTTGGCGCAATCGCTTCTGTAAGTCCAAGTTGACTTAACGACGGAATTCTCCAGCGTATACTATCTTGCATAGAAGAAGGGCCATTAAATGGCCTGCCGTTAGGGTCTTCTAATTGGAAGAACAATTTTTCTTCGGGTTCAAACAATTCACTATTGGCTTTAAATTGCAACAAGTTCGAACCGTAAATAATTTGATTTTCAATATTGGGTGCCGTATCTAAATTACTGTAGTGGTCACCAATTACAGACTGAGGTAACCTTGCCGAAACTCCGGTACGTAGTTCTAAACTAAATGCACTTGGGGCATACATTTGGGTTCCATGGAAAACCATGAAGCTTTGAGCCGGGTACACGGAGGTAAAAAGGTCTTTAGCGTATTGATTGGAAAATGATTGATAGAATCTAGAAATGTTCTCTACTTGCTTTATTTGATTTTCCAAAGTTTGACCTTTCAAACTAATTATTGATTTCGCAGTGAATGAAATCAATAGAGATAAAGTAATTTTAAGAAATTGGCCTTTGAAGTTCATGAGGTCATTCAATGTTCAAATATACGTAAAAACAAATTGAACACCGATTTGTATGAAGAGACTACGTTATCTTTGTGTTTATGCAAGAACCCATCATTAATAAGGTTGCCCAAAGTGGTCTGATTACCTTCAATTTGGAGAAATACTATCCTCAAGGAGAAAGAAAGCAGATTGATCTTAAAGATGTGCTATTCATGGGTATGATTCTCAAAGAGAAAGACTTTAGGCAATGGGTGAAGGAACACGATTGGAATCAATACCAAAATGCGTTTGTAGCTGTTTATTGCAGTACTGACGCCATCATTCCAACCTGGGCCTACATGCTTGTAGCCTCGAAGCTATCAGGAATTGCCAACAAGGTGGTGTTTGGAAATTTGCAAACATTGGAATCCATTTTGTGGGAAGATGCCATCAAAGATATTGATCAAGAGCAGTACAGAGATGAAAAAATGGTAATAAAAGGATGCTCCAATTTACCGGTTAGCGAAGCGGCTTATTTGCTGATAACTCAAAAGTTAACACCTGTTGTGTCTTCACTCATGTTTGGTGAACCTTGCAGTACTGTTCCAGTATACAAGGCTCCCAAAAAAGAGAATTAGTCAACCAAACTAATTTTTATGGTGTTGGTACGCTGACGCTTTTTGAGCGGCATACTCGCGCAATTTATGACATAGTCTTGCGGAGCAACCCATTCATCATCTCTCAAAATATTGATAACATCTTCAAAGGTTTGATCAGTACTAACATATTGATCGTAATGGTATCCTCTGACCCCCCAAAGCAAGTTCAATGTGGTTAACATGTGCAGATCAGGAGTAAAAATAAAAATATTTGCTTCAGGTCTATAACTAGCCACTCTAAAACCCGTGTAACCGCTTTTTGTCATGGCAACAATGGCTTTTGCTTTTAAGTGGTCACTCATGCGCACGGCAGTAAAACAAACTTCGTCGCTGGCAAAAGAAGGTGAATCTGGTTGTGGTCTCACTCCCTTATAATAGGCTCTACGGTCTTTTTCAACATCTCCAATGATATCACTCATGACTTCTACCACTCTCACCGGATATTTACCTACAGACGTTTCAGCTGACAACATCACAGCATCTGCACCATCTAATACTGCATTTGCTACGTCCGTAATTTCAGCTCTCGTAGGCATAGAATCTACTATCATGCTTTCCATCATTTGAGTAGCAATAATGACCGGTTTAGCATGTAAAATACATGTATCAACCAACCTTTTTTGAATCAATGGTACTTGTTGAAGAGGCACTTCCACTCCTAAATCACCGCGTGCCACCATCACTGCATCAGTCACCTTTACGATGCTGTCAAAATTCTCTACAGCTTCCGGTTTTTCAATTTTGGCAATGACTCTCGCACGACTGCCTTTTTCGGCTATAATCTTTTTTAATTGGATGATGTCATCTGCTGTACGGACAAAACTCAGTGCTACCCAATCAACATCCAAAGACAATCCAAAATCAAGGTCAATTAAATCTTTTTCAGTTAAACAAGGTGCTGAGATCTTGGTATTGGGCAGGTTAAATCCCTTGTTGGAGCTAAGTTCTCCACCTACTACTACCTGAGCCCTAAGGTGTTCGCTATCAATTCTTTCTGTGATTACCAATTCTACTTTACCGTCGTTTAGAAGAATTCTATCTCCAACATGAGCTTCGTCTGGCAATCGATCATAGCTTACGTACAATCTATCTGGGGTGCTGATACATTCTTTTGTGGTTACAATAAGGCCTTCACCGGCAATCATCATCATTTTACCGTCTACTTTTCCAATTCTTAATTTGGGACCTTGTAAATCTTGTAAGATGGCTACGTGGCAACCTAATTTTTTGTTGATTTTACGGATGCGTTCAGCTGTTTCAGCATGAACACTGTGCTCACCGTGTGAGAAATTTAACCTGCAAACATCAACCCCAGCATTGATGATTTTTTCAAGATTTTCTTCGGAACTACTTGCTGGCCCAATGGTTGCAACAATTTTGGTTTTGTTAAATTTCAGTCTGTGCATTTTGCTCTTTTACAATGATAAGGTGTTTAAGAAGAGAAACCCATTTCCATTTAGAAGTTTGTTCGTCTTGCAACTGATAAACCAACTCAAATTTATTCGAGGATTTGAGTTTATTGAACCATTGCTCCACGTTCAACATTCCGAAGTCTTTTTCAAACAAGAGCAAATAATCAGGTGAAGGCTTGGCTTTGACTAGCTTTCCTTGGGTTCCTTGATTTTGAATGAGCCACATTCTTGGCCATTGTTCACTGCCTTTAAAAAAGTACTCCAAATGGTATGATTCCTTTTCTTTTGACAAATTTATTGTAAAAGGTTCTTTCTCACACACAAATTCCAAGGAAAAAGTGTCAAAAAGACACCAAGCCACAAAGTAGGGTGCTTGTGAACTATGTATAGCAATGACTTGAAAGTCACTCCCATCAAGGGTTACCGTTGATTTATGGCGTTTCAAAATGTGAGAATTGGATAAAAATTCTAACAAAAATAATTTTTTCATTCGCATCTCATGAAAAAAATGTTTCTTTGTAGCCGCAAAATATCAATTTACGAATCATGTCAGAAATTGCAGAAAAAGTAAAAGCAATCATCGTCGATAAGTTAGGCGTTGATGCAGCTGAGGTTAATCCCGAGGCAAGCTTCACCAATGATTTGGGAGCAGATTCTCTCGATACCGTTGAGTTAATCATGGAATTCGAGAAAGAATTCGACATTAGCATCCCAGATGATCAGGCTGAAAAAATTCAGACTGTGGGTGAGGCCATCAAATACATCGAAGAAAATAAGTAATCTATGCAACTCAGAAGGGTTGTTGTAACCGGAATGGGTGCTTTGACGCCTATCGGGAACAATTTGAACGATTATTGGTCAGCTTTAGTTAAAGGGACCTCAGGGGCCTGTGAAATAACCAAGTTTGATCACTCTAAGTTCAAAGTTAAATTTGCTTGCGAGGTCAAAAATTTTGACCCCATGGAGTATTTTGATAAAAAAGAGGCCCGCAAAATGGATCCCTTTACTCAATATGCCATGGTCTGTGCTGATGAAGCACTTAACGACAGTGGGTTGTTACAGCAATCATTTGATCCTGACAGAATTGGGGTCATATGGGGAGCAGGTATTGGTGGATTAACCACCTTTTTCAACGAAGTAGTAGACTACGCTAAGGGCGATGGAACCCCTCGTTTCTCGCCCTTTTTTATTCCTAAAATGATTGTAGATATAGCCGCTGGTTACATCTCAATCAAACACCAATTAAGAGGTCCCAATTACAGCACTGTTTCTGCTTGTGCTTCTTCTACACATGCCCTTATAGATGCCTTCAACCTGATTCGCCTCGGTAAAGCTGATGCTATTGTTGCTGGCGGTTCAGAGGCTTGTGTGAATGAGCCATCAGTTGGTGGTTTTTCAAACATGAAAGCCCTCAGCGAGCGAAATGATGATATGCTTACCGCTTCCAGGCCCTTTGACAAAGACCGCGATGGATTTGTTATGGGTGAAGGTGGTGCTTGTTTGATCTTAGAAGATTTAGAACATGCCAAAGCTAGGGGTGCTAAGATTTATGCCGAATTGGTTGGTGGCGGCATGACCGCTGATGCTTATCATCTTACTGCTCCTCATCCCGAAGGACTGGGCGCTCGTAATGTGATGAAAATGGCTCTTCAAGATGCCGGACTCAAAGCTGAAGACATTGATTATATCAACGTTCATGGTACAAGTACCCCACTAGGAGACATAGCAGAAATTAAAGCAATTCACGGAGTGTTCGGTGAACATATGTACAACCTTAACATCAGCTCTACAAAAAGTCAAACAGGCCATTTGTTGGGTGGAGCAGGTGCCATTGAAGCGGCCGCTTGTGTTATGTCGGTGTACAACGATATCGTTCCTCCTACCATTAACCACTTTACAGATGATCCAGAAATTGATCCAAGATTGAATCTTACATTCAATGTGGCTCAAAAAAGAACGGTAAATGCAGCATTGAGCAATACCTTTGGATTCGGTGGACACAACGCATCTGTTATTTTCAAAAAATTCATCGACTAATATTTTCGTTTGGGTTTTTCTCTGTTCACAAAAGACCGTTTTCGTACCAAAATTCATAGACTAACTGGCGTTCGTCCAATTAGAGTCAAAATTTATCGCGAAGCTTTTACCCATTCTTCTACAAGAGATAATAAATCTCACAACAATTCAGTCATCAATAATGAAAGACTCGAATTTTTGGGTGATGCTATACTTGATGCTGTCATTGCTGAGGTATTATTCAATAGATTCCCCTTCAAAGACGAAGGATTTCTAACAGAAATGCGTACCCGCATTGTCAACCGAGAGCAAATGGGCGATTTGGCTTACAAACTTGGTTTGTTAGAGCTGATGGATATGAAGGCCGAACTATTTACCAATAAAGTAGCACTAAAAGGAATTGGAGGAAATGCTTTAGAGGCCCTCATCGGTGCTATTTATTTAGATAGAGGTTACAATAAAGCGTCTTGGTTTATTAGACACAGACTGATTGGTCAATATTTAGATATGGATCGACTCATGTCTATGGTAGTAAGTTATAAAGCCGTTTTCATGAAATGGGCGCAAAAAAATCAGAAAACCATTGAATGGAAATTAGCAGAATCTGATCAGCGCAAAGACAAACACGAAATTTCCATGTACATAGATGGAGAATTGTGGTTTACAGAGATCAATAAAAGCCGGAAAAAGGCCGAAGAATTATGCTGCGAAAAAGCATGTAGAAAACTCGACCTTACTCATCAGCTGTAAAATCAATCTTCTATTGCTGGTAAGTGTTTTACCAAGCCATTTTCTTTCGAGAAATTGCACCAATAACAATTATCTTCACCGCAACCTGTTAAAAACTCCTTGTTTTTGAGTTTTCGGTCTGCTTCTAATACCCATCTTTCAATCAATTCAAAATGCTCAGAGGTGTAATAGTTATTCCAAACAGATAGAGTATTGTCATCTTCGGGAGTCATAGATTCAATTCCCCCAGAAATAAATTCCCAATTTAAATCAGGCTTATTTTTAATGAGTAAACCATAAATTCCCACTTGAAACCAATAATTTGCTGGCGGTTTTTCAGGATTGTACTTGCTGCTAAGGTTGGAATCGGTTTTCATTCTCGAGGTACTTCCAGTTTTATAATCAAATATTTGTACCGCATTGCCGTCAATAGCAATTTTATCAATTGAACCCTTGACAGGCACATTTCCAATGGTTGACTGAAGAGAATATTCTGTTTTAAAAACCCGGTTTTTTAAGTAAATATCCTTCTTATTAACCAAAATCAAGGGAATTAAATGCTCTCCTTGCTGGGTTCTTGCTTTAAATTGTTTCTCAGTGAAATTGCCCTTGAATTTGTGCATCTGTGAATGGAAAACGGAAATCAACTCTTTTTCTGTAGGCCAAAGTCCTTCGCTCACAAACTGCTCAATAAGAATTCTCATGGTTCCATGTACCGCATTCCCGTATGCAGTGTTTTCATTCGGAGCCGAAGGAATCCGAACAATATTGCTGTAAAAAAATGATAATCCGCACTTAAGAATATTTTTTATAGATGACGGAGAGAATGTAAAGGTTTCTAATTTGTGATTAATCCAGTCCATATTTTCCTCTTCGAGGGATGGCTTCGCGCTTTTCATTAAGATGTTTAAATGCGCCCAGTTCAAATCTGATTCAGAGAAATTCACCGTGTTTGGAGTATTTTCCGTGAAATCATGAACGGATTCTGCCACAAATTGAGCAGGAATCAAGGTTTCGGTTTTCTTTCCGTATTCATTCAAGAAGTAGGACAAACGTACTTGTTTTTTACCTCGAGTTATAGCCACAAAAAACAAACGCCTTCTTTCTTCAATCTCTTGATCAGCACTATTTTGACTCGGAAGAGATTTGTTTAAAGCAATCAATAAGTGATTGATTCTGTAGGGATAACGACTGTTTTTTGAAGGTAACCATTCATTTTCGGTGCATGAAACTACAAAGACATAATCGAATTCTAATCCTTTAGAACCATGGGCAGTCATCAGTTGAACCCCATTTTCTTGTCCTAAACGTTTGGCCAATGGAATTTCCAGTTGTGCATTTTTTAGAGATTCAATCTGAGCCAATAATTCTGTTAACGTGATGTAAGGGAATCTATCGCTTTGTTTCATGGCATAATCTAAAAAGGTATGCAGAACTTCTAAATTCCAGCGTGATTTTTCATTTTGTGTGGCAAATGAAACAAATCCCCCTTCCGAATAAACTTTGGAAATTAATACACCAACATTTTCTTGTTGGCAATTTTCAATCCATTTTTCTGCGTGCTTCCAAAGCAATTTTAATTGTGAAATTGAATTAGAACTTAAATATTCCGCGGCAATTTCTCCCGCTAAAACGGCATTTAGGTAATTTCTCCAACCTACTGATAAGCCATCCTCTTTGTATTTTGTTCTTTTCCAAGCATCAATTTCAGTAGAAAGTTGATTTACCTCAATGGGCGTAATTTGGTAAATAGGGGAGACTAAAAGTTCATAAATCAAATGATCGGCAGAATTTGCCTCTTTTGATTCTCGATCTATGAAAGTCAACCATTTTATCAATAATACCACGATGGGTTCTTTCAGAATATTGGCATTTTTTGATAAAACAAAAGGAATATTTTTAATTTGGAATAAATCTACAAGCGCCTTAGCTGATGCATGCTTTGAATATAAAATGGCAATTTCGTTTGGTTCGACCCCAGATTTTATTAGAGATTCAATTTCGGTTGCAATTCCAATACTCTGATGGAATTCATTGAAATAAGCAGTTGCTTGAAAAGGCAATAGAGGATAATTCTTGTTGTCTCCCGAACACTCTAAATCTTTGATCAAGGCAGTATCGGTATTTACCAATCGGTCTTGATTGAATTTTATCAATCGAGTAGACGATTCTAAAATTGGGGAAGCGCTTCGATAATTGTCTTTCAGCATAATTACTTGTAAGTGTTGTTGAAAACGACTTTTAAATTCAATCATGTTCTGCACCCTAGCACCTTGAAAGGCATAAATGCTTTGGTCGTCATCACCTACTACGAAACAATTGGGATTTTCCTCGAAATAGTCAATCAAATAATATAGGATATCGGCTTGTTTTCCAGATGTATCTTGAAATTCATCAACCAACACGTAATGATATTTCTCTTGAATGAGTTGCTTGAAGTCGGGATCATTCTTGAACTTTTGGTAGACCCAATCAATCATATCATTGAATTCGTAGACCCCAGCATCAGCTTTGTGTTGTTTATAAACATCTATTAAACGAGCTGCTTCAATCAGTTTAATCCAATAACCATGATTCTCGGCGTATTTCTTTTTATTCAAATCACCTTTAACAGCATTTTCTTTGGGCATGTTCTTTTTGTATGCGTGCTCAGGAAATGCTTCTAAATATCTTGCGTGGTCTTTTAGGGTTTCAACGTTTTGGGCAATTTGTTGGGCATCAATATTGACATCATCCATGATTTTCCAGAGATTGAGCAGGGTTTTATGAGTGCTGAAATTATTGGATGAGTAATCTTTGATAGGAGATGACGCAGGTAGATCAGCTATGATTTTTTGCACAATTTCAATGCGCTCCAAATCATCCATCACCCTCAGGTCGCGTTTTGAAAAATGTTCTGGATATTCACCAATGATGCGATTGCATAAGCTGTGAAAAGTATGAATATTTACTCTGTAGGCATCGTTGCCCATGAACTTCATCAAACGTTTTTGCATGGCTGTTGAACCAGCATCAGTGAAAGTCAAGCACAAAATGTTTTCTGGTGCTGTATCTGTTTGCTGTCTTATGTTCATGATACGCGCAGCAAGAATCTGAGTTTTACCGGTTCCCGGACCAGCAATTACCATTACTGGCCCATCAATGGCATCTACTGCCTGTTTTTGTCGGGCGTTTAGCCCAGCATACAATTCATCGAAATTTGACATGAGAAACCTAAATATACGAAAATTTCCTGAAATTTACAAAAGGCTATGGTTTAGATTTGATAACTTTGTTACGATGACTGTTGCCAAGCCCAATACCAAAGAACAATATCAACAAGTTCTTGACCATTGCAGAACTATTTTCTTGAAAAAAAATTCTGATTATGGTGCATCATGGAGGTTGTTTCGCCCGAGCAGTCTCACAGATCAATTGTTTATCAAGGCTCAACGAATCAGAAACATTGAACAATCTGGTGTGAACAATGTGGGTGATGACGTCTTTGGCGAGTTTATGGGGATTGTCAATTATGCCATCATGGGCATGATTCAGATGAATGAAGAAGCCACATTCACACCAACAGAATCTACCCATGAACTGATGGAACTCTATGACTTATGGTCAAAGAAAACGTTTGATTTGATGTTGTTGAAAAACTCAGATTACAGTGAAGTTTGGAGAGAAATGAGAATCAGTTCCTTCACAGATATGATATTAGTAAAGTTGGCCAGAATAAAACAAATTGAAGACAATCAAGGTATTACAGTTAGCTCTGAAGGAGCCGATGCCAATTATCAAGACATTATGAATTACGCCATCTTTGCACTGATCAGATTGACTGAATTAAAAACAGAGTAACATGAGAAATCTATTTCTGATTGTTCGATTCATTACGGGTGCACTTTTTGTGTTTTCAGGATTGGTTAAATTGAATGATCCTAGTGGATTCGCCATAAAGTTGAATGAGTACTTTGACGTTTTCGCTCAAGATGTACCCTCGTTAGATTCCTTTTTTCGGTCTTTGAAGGATTATTCAATTTTGTTGAGCGGCTCATTTTGCGCCCTCGAAGTTCTCTTGGGGGTTGCTATGCTTTTAGGATGGCAAATTAGAGCGACACTTTCCATTACCACGGTCTTGATTGTTTTTTTTACCTTCTTGACCGGTTATTCAGCGGTTTATAATAAGGTTACCGATTGCGGTTGTTTTGGCGATTTTATTCATTTAGAACCTTGGGATAGTTTCAAAAAGGATCTAATCTTGTTGTTGTTTGTGGCAATTCTGTTGGCCGGAATCAAGTTTAATCAAACCCTCTTTCAATCAATTAGAGTCAATCAGCTTATGATGGGCTCCACAGTGTTGACCCTTGGATTTGGATTTTACTGTTATTTTTATTTGCCCGTTTGGGACTTTCTCCCTTACAAAAAAGGAAATGACATTGATTTCATTATGAATCACATCCCTCCAGGAGAGAGAGCTACCGATAGCGTAGACATTCGATTTGTGATGCAGAAAGGTTCAGACTCTGTAAAAGTAACCACCTCTCAGTATGGTGATTTTGCTCAAAAAGGATACGTTTTTGTAAGGCAAGACAGACGGGTAATTGTTAAAGGTTATAGCAGTCCCATTCATGATTTTGCCATCCATGATCTTCAAAATGGAATTGACTATAAAGATAGTTTTTTAAAATATTCAGGTTATCAAGTCTTATTTATTGCGCCGTTTTTGAGCAGCACAGATGTTTCTTGTTTGTCTGATATCTCACAATTGCATGATTTTATTTCAAAAAAACAAGGCATGAGGTTTTATGCATTGTCGTCTGCATCCAAAGAGGCTAGCAATGAGTTTGCACAAAAACATGGGTTGAAATTTGCTTTTTTTGCGGCCGATCAAAAAATGCTTATGACCATGGCTCGTTACAATCCCACCGTTTATTTATTCAAAGGCTCTGTAGTCATGGATAAATGGAGCGGTATGAATGTCCCCAAAAAGGAGGACATTGAAAAATATATGCGTCCATGATCAGAAATGCGTTAAAGAAGATCCCTTTTTTGATTTCGGTGCTGGCGGGATTGATTTTATTGATATTCATCCTTTTTCAGGCACTTCCGGGGCCCGAACAAATTTTGAGTTCGCAGCGTTCCGACGGGGAAACTACCAAAGCCATTGTTAAAGAATTGGGACTTGATCAACCTATTTACATTCAAGCATTTAAATATTTGAATGATGTTTCACCCGTTTCAGTGTATGCCTCAGACGCAGTGCCATCTCAACTCAGTGGGTTGCATGCATCATTGGGCGAATGGCAGCTCTGGTTAAAGTTCCCTTATTTAAGACAATCTTTCCAAACTCGACGATTGGTGTCAAGCATGTTGGGAGAAGCGTTTCTGGGTACTCTATTATTGGCTCTATCGGCAATGTTGATTGCCGTGTTTTTGGGAGTTCCACTGGGTATTTGGGCAAGCATGCGGCGCAATAGTTGGGTTGATCATTTTATAGTGTGGATTTCAGCCATTGGAATTTCGGTGCCATCTTTTTTCTCTGCTATGATTTTCTCTTGGCTGTTTGGATATGTTTATCATTCAACCACAGGTCTGCCCATGACGGGTAGTTTTTTCGAAATAGATGATTTGGGTGAGGAAATACACGTTAAATGGACGAATTTGATTCTTCCAGCAGTGGCTTTAGGCATTCGTCCTTTGGCTGTTTTGGTGCAATTAACCAGGAATACCATGGTTGATATTATGGAAATGGATTTCATTCAAACGGCAAGAGCAAAAGGGTTAAAAGAAAGTGTAGTTATTTTCAGACATGCTTTGCCCAATGCTTTGAATCCATTGGTTACTTCGGTAGGAGGTTGGTTTAGCAGCCTTTTAGCGGGGTCTTTCTTTACTGAGTACATTTTTCAGTGGAAGGGATTGGGTAAAGTGACCATTGATGCACTCCAACAAAGTGACCTTCCTTTGGTGATGGGGGCGGTTTTATTCACAGCCTGTGTGTTTTTCGCCATTCACAGCATCACAGAACAGTTGTATGTTTGGATTGATCCTCGATTACGAAAGAGCTCATGACCGCAAAACAACGCATTTATTTAATTGGATTGCCAGCCTCAGGCAAGACTACCATTGGAAGATGGTTAGCAGAACGACTTGGGTGGGAATTTTATGATATTGATGAGGCTGTAATTTCTAAAAGCGGTTTGAGTATTTTTCGTTTTTTTGAAGAAAAAGGTGAAGAAGAATTTCGTAAATTAGAAACCGAATTATTACGAGAAACTAAACTAATAAACAACACCGTAATATCTTGTGGAGGGGGAACTGTAGCCCATTCAAATAACATGGAATGGATCTTAAATCAAGGCTTAACCGTATATTTAAATCCAGAAATTTCTGAATTATCTTTAAGAATTGCCGGTAATCCTACTCAAAGACCTATGTTTAAAGGCCTTCAAGGCGAGGAAATTACCGTTAAATTGTCGAATTTACTCGAAGAAAGAGCAAAATTTTATCATCAGTCTAAAATTATTTGGAATAAAAGCACCCCAAATGATTTTCTTTATACTGCTGTAAATCAATTAGTTGGATCTAACTAATTTCCAATGTTATATTTTGTTAATTAATAGTGAATAAAAAAGTATTACTAAATGTGCATCAACTATTTGTGAATCACATTGACTTTTATACTTTTGAGAAGTTAACCAAATCTAAAAACAGTTAAATAATGAACAAATCAGATTTAATCGGTAAGATGTCAGCAGATGCTGGTATCACCAAAACTCAAGCTCAAGCGGCTTTGAATTCTTTCATCGATGCAACTACTGGTGCTTTGAAGGCAAACGACAAAGTAATCTTAGTAGGTTTCGGTACTTTTTCTACTAGCACTCGTAGCGCTCGTAAAGGTCGTAACCCACAAACTGGTAAAGAAATCAATATCGCTGCGAAAACAGTGGTTCGTTTCAAGCCAGGTGCTGAGTTGAGCAACAACGTAAAGTAATATTTTACTCTACCACATAAGAAGAGGCTGTCAAACTTTGGCAGCCTCTTTTTTTTATCTTTGTTGTATAATGCACCCAAGCTCACTTTCTGCAAAACAACAATTGTTTTTTGACCATTCTGCCCAAACCAATCCTGAGCCCATTGCGTTGGTGGTTGATTCTGCATTGGGTTGTGAGCTCTTCGATGATCAGGGAAAAGCCTATATTGATCTGATATCGGGAATATCTGTAAGTGCTTTAGGACATCAACATCCTGCAGTAAAAGAAGCCATTCACAACCAAATTGATAAGCACATGCATATTATGGTTTACGGTGAAGTAGTTCAAAGCGCCCCCGTTGAATATGCACGTTGGCTCACTCAGCAATTGCCTTCAAATTTGAATTCGGTATATTTTGTTAATTCTGGTTCTGAAGCTATTGATGCATCTATGAAATTAGCCAAGAGATACACTGGTAATTCTGGTTTTGTGGCCCAAGATCAAGCCTATCACGGCAGCGGACAGGGACCCTTATCTCTAATGAATGACGCTTATTTTACTCAAGCATATCGGCCTTTATTAAACAATGTTTATTACATCAAACAGAATGATATTCAAGCCGTGAAAAACTTGCCAAGTTCCGGAGTTGCTGGTGTTTTTATTGAATTAATACAATCTGAAAGAGGTGCAAAAATTGCATCACTCGATTATGTTCTGGCTGTTAGAGAATATTGCAACAGAACTGGAGCCCTATTGATTGTTGATGAAATTCAAACAGGTCTTTACAGAACCGGAATGCCTTTCGAGTTTTTGAGATATAATTTTCAACCTGACATTCTGGTTTTGGGTAAAAGTTTAGGGGGAGGCATGCCGCTGGGTTGTGTCATCGCATCAACCAAAATCATGAATGCATTTACCCAAAATCCCATTTTAGGACATATTACTACTTTCGGGGGACATCCCGTTTGCGCAGCCGCAGGATTAGCATCTTCGAAGTATATTTTTGAAAATCACTTGACCCTGGAAATCCAAAGAAAGGGCGAACTGTTTAAAAAATTACTCAAACATGAAGCTATCGTTTCAGTAGAAGGGCAAGGGTTGTTGTTGGCTTGTCATCTGCATGAAAGCATCAACATCATCGAATTTAATAAAGCACTTTTGAGAAGCGGTGTCTTTACTGATTGGTTCTTGTTCAATATGAATGCCATTAGAATTGCCCCACCTCTGATTATTTCAGAAGAACAAATTAATCAAGTTTGTCTAACTATTTTAGATAATTTGGATGTTTTTTTTGGGGGATAATCACACTATCTTTGTTTTATAAGAATGTTTAGCAGATTCCTTGGCGTGAAATTATCATTTGCAGCTGTGCTTTTTGTTGCATGGCTGTCTTCTTGCCAAAGAATCAATCAATCTTATGAAGTGGAAGATTTTGAAGATGCAAAAGAATTTTTATACTTCCAACATGCAACTTGGGTCGCCATTCAAATAGCAGAACACATCAATTCTACTGGTTCAACCCTTGGGTTGAATTCAAACATGATGGATTCTCTTTCCAAGCAATTAAAATCAACCTATTTCATAAAAGACTCGAGCTATCTTGATAATAATGGAATAGAATATGAATTGTATTTCAATCCTCAAAACGCTAGCAACTACAATCCCTACGAACACTTTACGAATTATAAGTTTGATGGGAAACTTAAAGTAGTTATAGATCAAAATTACAGGGAAATCGGTTCAAAGTCTGAAATAATTATTGATGAGAATAACCCCTTTATCATTGATTATCCATCATTCGGATTGGTAAAAGTATTCGGCACCATTGAACTTGAGCGAACAGCAGTAAGTACTATTGATATTAAATACAAAGATTTTAAAGTTGTTTTTGATTCAGATAAATTTACTTGGGAAGCTGATATCGAATATTCATGGCTATTGGGCGCAGAAACGGATGGATTATGGAACGATCAAATTCAATTTAAGGGTAACGGGAAATTCGCGGAACTAGACGATTCCAACGAAAAAGCTGAGTTCAATATTGTAAATGTTCTAACCAAAAGCTTTGAACCAGGATGCTCTGATTATTTCCAGTTTGGAAACCTTTCACTAACTACTCATGAAGATGATTTCCTGATAGATTTTGACCCTTTCAAGAACGGTTCTTGCAGTTCATTGGTCAGAATCTCAAATCGAAAAGGGGAATTAGAGTTTGCAGGGCCTTAAATTTTCCCTGGAAAATCTATCAGACCGTATTTTTTATCTGAGTTTTTTTGCATCCAAACGTGTGTATGTCCATTGGTTAACCAAATAAATTCACTGTCCAATTTAGTGTTATATTGCGATGCTTGAATTACTACATTGCGGGTTATTTCAACTTTAGGAGCCTTGCATTCAACCAATATTTTTGGAGTAACAGTGTCTGTAAAAACAACAATATCAAAGCGTTTAGCAATTCCTGATACTTTAAGTCCACGTTCTACTGCAATTTTACTTATATTAATCTCGTAATGGTTTAAAAGCAGCTCCAAACAATTCTGTCTCACCCATTCTTCTGGGGTAAGGGGATAATTTTTTTTACGTACTCTGTCAAAAATGAGTTTTTTTTGCTCATCAATACGATTGCCCCAGTGGAATTCCGGAAAGTTCAGTTTTTCCATTGCGGTAAAAATACATAAACATGGCCAAAGCAACCGATACCGTTCCACAGTTCCAACAAATTTTGACGGAAATAAAGTCAGGAAAGTTTTCGCCTGTGTATTTGTTGCAAGGTGATGAGACCTTTTTTGTGGATGAAGTCACCTCGGTTTTGGAAAATACAGTCGTTCCTCCTGAATCTCGTAGCTTCAATCAAACCGTTGTTTATGGTAAGGAAGTTTCGAGCAATGAACTGATTGGTATTTGTAGACGCTATCCCATGATGAGCGATTATCAATTGGTGGTAGTTAAAGATGCCCAGGATCTCAAAGAAGTGGAAAATTTGGTGCCCTATTTAGAAAATCCACTAACCTCTACCGTTTTAGTTTTAGTTTATCGAAGCGGAAAATTGGACATGCGCAGCAAGTTTGCAAAGTCGGCTTCTAAATATACTACTACCAATTTCTCAAAATTGCGTGATTATCAAATCAAAGATTGGCTTCCCAAATTTGCAAAAATGAAAGGAAAGGTCCTAGATCAAGACGCTACGCAAAGATTGTTAGATCTAATTGGAGCCGATTTAAGTGTCATTCACAATGAATTGGAAAAAATCTTCGCTTCAGTTAAAGATGAATTCATCAAAATTGCCCATGTAGATGAACAGGTTGGATTCAATCGAGAATACAACGTATTTGAACTTCAATCGGCATTGGCATATAGAAACTTCAACAAAAGCATCCAAATAGCCCATCAAATGGGTCAAAAAATGGAGCGCGGAGAGATGATGCGCGTTTTTCCGGTTTTATTTGCTTATTTCAATCGAATACTCCTATTACACAACAGTAAATCATCCAACAAAACCGATTTAGCAAAAGAGATAGGTGTAAACCCCTATTTCATGGATGAATATTTTGCAGCCAAAGGAAATTACACCATGATCGACCTCGAAAAGGTGATGAATATTCTGAAATACTTAGATTTACGACTCAAGGGTATTAACCGGGGAAATGCCACTGATGGCGATTTGTTGGTTGAAACCGTTGTGAATATTCTCAAAAAATAGTCATTAAACGTTTAAAATTTCCATTTCTTGTGGGAATGTCCGTAATTCGCAAAAAAGCAATTTTTACAATATGAAAAAGTTATACTCTCTGTTTATGGGTATTGGCTTGGTAGGAATCTCATTTTCTCAACAAGTGAATACTTCTCAAATTTCAGCCGATGCTATGAAGTATCCCGCTAAAGCTGAATGGAATCCGAAAAAGACCTTATCTGATGTACCTGTGTACACTGGTAAAGTTCGTCAAACCTCAAAAGGAATTTCCAACAGGGCTGCTGACCATAGTTCATTCGTTGAATTGGGTAGCACATATTACGATCTTCAATCAAACGGTGCAATGCCGCACCGAATTATCAGACACAAGAGCGGTGCAGTTTCTGCAACATGGACAACTGCATCATCTGGTGCTGCAGGTTTTCCTGGCCGCGGTTCAGGGTATAACTTTAAAGCTTCAGGTGAAGGTTCAACTTGGGGTGCAGCTTCTGCAAATAAAGTTGAGGCTACTCAAAGATCAGGATGGCCTAACATTGGAGAGTTGAGCAACGGCGGAGTATTTGTTATTGGACATGACGCTACCAACGGTGGTTTCTTCTTGACCAAATCATCTAAAGAAGGTGATCGTCCTTCAACTACTTCGTACATCTTGAACGAAACACCCTATAAGCCAATTTGGGCAAGAACAGCCAACACCGGTGATACCATTCACTTGATTTGTTCATACACAGATTCTGCTGCTCCTGGCGAATCTCGCGCTCCACGTCGTAAAGGTATCTATGCTCCGATGGTTTATAGCCGCAGTTTTGACGGTGGTGAAACTTGGAACATTCAACACCAAATGTTGCCCAATTACGACAGTACTTTAACAAACAACGGCGGTGCAGACCAATACGCTATTGATTCTCGTGGACCTGTAGTGGTTATCGCAAATGCTGACAATCTTCAAGGTGTGGCACTATGGAAAAGTGTTGACTACGGTCAAACATGGAAGCGCTATTTGGCTGATTCATTTCCTTATGCCCCTTACAACGCAAAGAAATTGATGCTTGACACTCCAATAACAAACGACGGTACCGTTGATGTTATTATTGATCCCAACGGAAAAGTGCACGCTTTCTGGGGATTGGGCCGTGTTTTAGATACAGATACAGCAGATGAGTCATATAGTTTCTTCCCTGGAATTCAAGCAATTGTATATTGGAATGAAGATATGACTGTGGGAAAAATCATCTCTACTTCTGTTCCGTTTGATCGCGATGAAGATGGAGGTGTAACTTTGAGTACAGCAACAACCCAGGCTCTTTCAAGTGGAAGTTTGCCCTCCGGTTTTTCAACTGTAGCTCGTTTAGGAAATACCAATGCCATGCGTCAACCGAACGCGGCGTTAGATCCCAATGGTAATCTATATTGCATTTTCAGTTTCCCTGTAGAAGGCGATATTTCTGATTTAGATGCGAACTACCGTGATATCGGAATTGTTTATTCTACTGACGGTGGACAAACTTGGGGCAATCCTCAGAATTTGACACAATACCTAATGAAAGAAGATGATTTTGGTGCTGTGGCTCGCGAAGCAGATGATTTCTTACACTTCATGTGGCAACAAGACGAAATTCCAGGAACTAACCTTCAAAACAACGATGTATTGATGGCGAACCACGAGGTAGTAGAAAATAAAATCATGTACCAAGCAGTACCTGTAGGTGAGATTTTATCTGAATCTATTGGTATGGTTCATGGTTTAAGTACTGAACTTCCTCGCACAGGTGAAGTTTTTGTTGTGAGTCAGAATCAACCAAATCCATTCGACCAAACTTCAGAGGTGATTATCTTTTTAACTAAACCTGGAGATGTTCAAATTGAAGTTAGAAATACCATGGGAGCTTTGGTGAAATCTTTTGATTACAACAATCTTTTGAGAGGTAACCACCAATTGACTATCAACGCTGAAGGTTTGACTTCAGGGGTTTATACTTACACCGTGATTTCAGGTGCGAATTCAGTGAGTAAAACCATGATGGTTAAGTAAAAAATAATCTATTTAACGAAAAAGGCTACTCATTTTGGGTAGCCTTTTTTATTAACTTTGTGGACATGAAACCGGGTTTTAAATACCATCTTTTTACTTCAGTACTTTTCTTCGGTATTGGAATATATATTCTAGTGGTTCCTCAGGCGGCCATCAATATTTATAGACTTCCACAGTCGAATTTGATTTTTGCAACGGTATTGTTTTTGTGGGGCGCTTTCAGAGGATATAAAGCCATTTCTATTCGCAGGAAGAATAACGAAGCATGAGAACCTTTTTGCTCATTTTTCTAATTTCTTTTTGGGGATGTCAGGAAATTTCCTTTTCCGGAAAAGGGAAGGACGTGCCAACGGCCGGCCAAGTTTCCATTGGGTTTGAATGGGGAGATACTTTTATGGTTCAACAGTGGCTCGAAATTTTTCACTCTCAATATCCAAAAGCAACCATCACACCCGTCTATGGAAACTATTCTGAGTTGACCAACTTGTTATTGGCCGATTCATTACACGGAGTATTCATGCATGATAAATTCAACAACGACCAAATGGCTTGGTTGAAACAACAAAAGAATTCTACCGTAAACGAAATTGAGCTGGGTACCACTTCACTGGTTTTCATTACTTCACGCGAATCTCAATTGGAGAATTTAAAGCTAGGGCAGATTCAATCTGAACTTTTTGGAAGCATTTTTGAAAAGTATAGTGTGGATGCTAAATACAAATGGGCGTTACCTTCAAGGTCTTCGTCAGAATGGATGAGATTAGCCAAATTCTACTCTAGTCATAATTATGTCACAATGCCAACTGCGAATCGGTCTGATTCGTCAGAAAGTGAAGATCAAAAATGGATCAATCATAATCCAGGTAATCATGTTCGTTGGATCAGCAGCCATCAAGATATTATCAATTTCGTTTCTAGGAATCCCAATACTATTGGGGTGGTTTCATTGAATTGCATTGCCGACAAAAAAGATAGCCTAGCTATAGCAAATTCCAAAAATATCAAAGTGTTGGCCGTTGAAAATGCACAGGGTAAATTTACTTATCCCTTTCAATCGCAAATTAGCCTTGCACAATATCCTTTTGATCAACCCGTTGTAAGCTATGAAATGCAAGGTTATTCAGGATTAATTACCGGGTTTGTGCTTTATTGCAACAGTCAAGCAGGACAGGCGCTGATGAAGAAATCAGGATTGTTGCCAAAGAACTATCAAGGCCGGAAAATTGAACTAGACCTACCTAATTGAAGAAGTAATTGAACAATTTAAAGGGTATATTTGTCGTAATTAATAATTAGCTAACCTACTTTTAACATATATTTATTTTTTTTGCATCCAAAATGAAAAGACATCTTTTATTTACGGTATTATCTATTAGCCTATCCTTGCAGGTATTAAATGCTCAGACCATTAAAGAGGCAGAGCGTTTTGTGAGAAATGAGCAATACGAAGACGCGGCTGGTGTGTATACCAAACTTATCGCCAAGAAACCCAAAGACGGTATGAATTACTATTATTCTGCCGTGAATCATCTTCTTAAAGGCGATTCCATTGCAGCCATTCAGATTTTAGATCAAGGCGCTATTAACGCACCTAAATGTAAAATGATTTTGGTGGGTAAGGGCATGCTGGCACTTCGTCAAGGCAATAATGCCGCTGCTGAAAACTATTTTGTACAAGCTCAAATAATTAGTAAGAAGAAAAAAGGTCTTATTAACAAAGAAATTGGTAGAGCCTATCTTTCAGTTATAGCTTCAGACGAGAAAACTGAAATTGCAAACGCGCAAAAAGCAAAAACTTATTTGGAAGTAGCCGTAGACGATTTTGAAACTAAATTGCTGTTAGGTGATGCACTTATGGTCATTAACAAAGCGGATCTTTCTCAAGCAGTTCAGCAGTTTATCGTTTCTGGATACGAACAACCAGAAGATCCCCGCCCATTATTGAAAGAAGCTTACGTTTACAGAAGGGTTAAAAACTATGAACTTTCTAAATTGCGTATTTCTGAAGCCCTTAGCAAGGACCTGGAATATGCGCCGGCCTACAGACAGATGGCTGAAGTATTGCAATTGATGGGTCAGAAGGACAGCTCAATTTATTATTTCGAGCAGTACTTAAAGCGTAACAACAACTTATCGGCTCGTGTTAAATATGTAGAAGCCCTTTATTTGAATAGTGAATTTGATAGAGCCATCTCTGAAGGTAAAGCACTGTTGAAGCAAAAAGAAGTTCCTAATATATATGGTGTAATAGCTTATGCTGTTGTAGGAAAGAAAGATGCAACTGCAGAAGAGATTAACGACGGACTTGAAAACTTCAAAATGTATGAAGAGAAGTTTGTGGCTCCTAAAAACCGTAAATTATTCAATCGCGAAATGTACTTTAAAGCAACCTTGCTTTACAGAGCAGACAAGCAGAAAGAAGCCTTTGAATTATTCACTAAAGTACTTCAAGATACCGCCAAAGCGACCGAAAGTATGTACGATGCAGTTCGTGAGCAATATTACAATTTAGGTTCAGATTTACATAAAGAGATTTCCAAATTGGAAAAAGACAATACCGATGGTGTTAATGATGCTCAGATTGCTGGACTTAAAGGCAAAAAATACGGTGCTTTCGATAAGGCCTACAAAACATTGGAGTTGAAGCGCGTAAAGAATGGTGGGACTCTGAATTTGAGAGATCTATTTTTTGCTGGTCGTTGCTTAGATTTCATGGAGCGCTATGAAGAATCAGTAAAGACTTACAATGAAATCATTACTCAAGATACCAACTATATTTCTGGGTACTATCTGGTAGCTCAATCATCGGCTCTTTTAGATCCTACAGATTCTACTGGTAACGTAACGGCAGCCTATAACCGTTGGTTGAATAAACTTACTCCCGAAGATCAAGTTAAATTCAAAAAAGACATCGAGAACGCATACCGCAATATGGCTTTCTATGCTCAGAAGAACAAGAAATACGAGCAGTGTAGCTACTATTATGGAAAAGTTTTAGAAGTAAATCCCGAAGATACCGTAACCGCAGACATCAAAGCTCGTATCGATGAGTATCTTGAAAAACTGCGTGCCCGCGAAGCTCGTCAACGCGCGGCAGGTAAAAAATAAGTAAATTAAACGTTTAATATAATTAGGCCGGCTCACAAAAGTCGGCCTTTTTGTTATCTTTGATTTTATGTTGAAATGGGCTTTTTTGTTTTTCGGAGGATGTTTTTTCCAATTTGTTTCCGCGCAAAACCGTCCTTCCAAAACTCTGCCCATCCATTTTCAAAGTGATGTCACACTCGATCAACTAAAAGTCCGTCTTGCAGATTTAACCATCTCAGTGATTGATGCTGATTGGGGATGGTACAGCGCTGCCGGCGTAAGCGCGTCCCTCGAAAAAATAAAACAGACTGAAGGCATCAATCTTGCTTATCAATCAAAGCCCATTTCCAAAAGGTACCGGCCCAACGATGCTTATTTTGTAAAGCAATTTCACCTCGCACATATACGTGCTGAAAAAGTCTGGGATTTTACCACGGGAGATGTTAATAGGGCAGGGGATACTTTAATTATTGCTATCATTGATGACGGCATTGATACCACCCACGAAGATTTGCGTTCTCAAATCTGGAGGAATTCGTTAGAAATACCTAACAATCAAATTGACGATGACCAAAACGGGTATGTTGATGATTATTTGGGGTGGAATGCCGGTGATCAGAACGGTACGGTTTACACCTCTATTTCTCAGTTTGACGGACATGGAACAGCGGTAGCGGGTATTGCAGCAGCTCGTGCTTATAATTCAAAGGGTATTTCTGGAGTTCTGTGGAACGCTAAAATCTTACCTGTAAATTGTTATCCTATAGATGAAGTAGATGTGGAAGCCGGTGTTCTGCGCGCCATGCTATATATATATAGGATGAAGAAGTTATTTCTCGAAACCAATGGACAGAAAGGGGCGAATGTGGGTGCGCTGAATATGTCAGTGGGAATGGATAATGGCTTTCCTTCCGATGCTCCTTGGTGGTGTCCGTTATATGATTCCTTAGGATCTGTGGGTGTATGGAGTGCCACAGCCGCTACCAATCGGAATGTGAATGTTGAGACCACGGGCGATCTCCCAAGTTTATGTCCGTCGAATTACATGATATCCGTAAATTTATGTGACTTGAATAATCAACATTCTGGCAGCGGATATTCAGATACCTTCATAGATATAGCAGCGCCTGGCAATGACGCATACACAGCTTTACCTAGTGTGTTACTTCCGGGTGAACCGTATTCTTATGAATCGGGAACATCGTTCGCTTCACCCATGGTGGCTGCATCGATGTTGCTTTTGGAGTCCTATACCTGTGATACATATATGAGGTTAAAAAAGGAAAATCCTGAGATAGCCATGAGTCTCATGCGAAAATGGTTGGCAGCTGGTGTAAGGAAATCGACTTCGTTGAGTACAAAAACTCAAATGGGGGGTAGTTTAGATGTGTATGGTTCATGGATTGCCATGGTTAATTGGTGCCAGCAAATAGATACTACATTTAAACTATCGCAAGAGTTGTTAGAAGATGAGGTAGTTTTTAAGGTTTATCCTCAACCCATAGCTACCCATGAGGCGTTAAATATTCGTGTTTCTATTAGAGGACGGATGGAAATGTACAATTTCTTGGGACAGAAGAAGGGGGAGTGGCAACTAGAAAAGGGCAATAATGAAGTTAATTCAGGGTTGGGTAGTGGGGTATATACCTTGGTATTTACGACGGATGAAAAAAAGACAAAAAAAATTCAAATTTTAGTAGACTGAAAACTAGCGACTTAGTATATTTTGTTGAATTTTTTCTGGGCATGGGTTTGTAATTGTGGAAATAAGTACTACTTTTGCAGTCCCGTTCTGAGAGATAGAAAAGATTTAAGGATAACAAGAGAGAAAAAATCTCAAATTATTTTTAAAAAAGGTTGTAAAAGTCAAAAAGTTTTGTACCTTTGCAACCCGTTTCGGAAGGAACGGAGAGACAAACAAGAAATAAGTTGCTGCGAATCGTGAA
>JACCDY010085657.1_pt1 | contig 71935 bp, 86 predicted proteins | sample 7446391 | NCBI WGS metagenome assembly JACCDY01 (sample SAMN15323451, study PRJNA562643) | freshwater metagenome | isolation source: river surface water | place: USA:Blue River Watershed | collected 2017-08-18
ATGTTACAAAAATGTATTCTTCTCTCTCCTCGAGATTTCAGAGAAGATGAAAAGAATATACACGTATCGAAGTTTGATGTTGAAAACGCTTCAGATGAAATGAAGGGGGTTGTGTTTTTTTGATGATAAAATTGAAATTATTTTTCTTTCTATACAAAAGAAAAATGTTTAAATTTAATTTAAAAGAAGGTTCTTTCACGTGGAAATTCAGTTCTTCAAGGGGGGCATTCCATGCTTTCTATAGAAAGCATGGAATGCCTAATGCTATATTTCATAGAGAACTTTTTGATTTTGAAACTTTAAAGTTTCACATGACGATAGGAAAATTTACTAACTATAAATATGCTATCGCATTACATTCTTTAAAAGAGAATATCACATTTTTTGACAATGGAGAAATTATCCAAAAATGAAATTATTTCTATACAAGAGAAAAATGCGTAAAGAGATTTTTATTAAAGGAGAAAATAGGGAACGGAATTAAACGAAAGCATGGAATGCCTCATGCAATATATAACAGAACGAGTTTTGATTTTCGCTTAAGAAAAGGGGTGACGTTAAGTTTATTTTTGAATGAGGAGGGTGAAGAAAATCTTCACCCTCGTATAGTAATATGTTCAACAAAAAGAGAAGTTGCGTTTTATAATGATGGAACAATTGATTAATTTATTTTTAAAAATAAATTACACCATATGTTTATTGATTTTCGAAACGTGGGAATTCTTTATTTCAGCAAGACGTTGTTGTGTGCGTTCAAGGGAGTCTAAAGACTCCCGCATTAATTCTCGTCCATGTTGGCGAACATTTTCAGGAGATTCGTTCATTGCTTCACGAATTTCTTTCATTGCTTCTGTATGAGGGGTTTCTTTTTTGGTAACAATGTTCCCCATTTTTATTTTTCTCTATAAAATAAAATTTTTTCAATTTTAACTTAAAACTAACCTATATAATATAAAATGCTCTCCACATTAAATCAGAATATTCTCTCTTCTTCAGCTGAAGAATGTCGTCGCTTAGGACTCATGTGCGGAAATGTCACTTTCGAGGATACCGGACGCACAAAAGGCTCATGCTGGGGTATGAACATTTGCGATATGACGTTATCTGTCGTTCCATCAGGCATGATTTCACAAGCTTTCAACAGAGATGGAACACGTTGCCCTGTCATACGCAAGCCGAATTTTGCCGATGTTACCGCCGACCTTCCAATCGACAAATTCACTGTCGCTGTTGGAAACGAATGTGGCGCAACAGAATTAAAAACATCATCCCTCTCTACGTTTCTTCAGAACATTAATTCTTATCTTCCTGAAGGAGGTCGTTTCAAGACATCTCCTCTCCTCGCAAGAGACACACACATTCTGACATCGGTGCAATACTGCGTTCTTCCAGTAGCGGACAATACGGAAACGGAATTCAACGTGGCATTATACAACTATAACACGTTCTCAGACGATGATGCTTCTGTTCTAACAGTAGTTGTTTCCTCTCAAGGAACATCAATGCAAACAATCAAATCGCGTAACACAACGTTACGTTTCAACAAGAACGGAAAGATGTGCAATTTCTCGGCTCAACGCGTTGAAGAATACAGAAAATCTCAAGGAGAAACTGACCCTGCAAAGATTAATGCACGCTCTCTTTCGACAACAGAAAGAGAACGCAACGTTCTGTTCGTTTTCCAGATTCCTCTCAAGCGTCAGAAACCTGCAGTGACACGAGGAGGATATGGAGGATACGAATCCGCCTCTATCGGAGGAGCGGCAGCAGCATGTGCCGCTGGAGCGTTTGGAAGTAATCTCGTTGCAAATTCAACCTCATTCAGACAGGGTGTCAGAGAGAGACAATCAAGTAGAGGAATGTCTGCTGGAATCCTTTCTCATGGAAAGGAACTTGGAACGTTTGACAATGTAACACAGACGATGGAGAGAGATGAACGTTTCCCAATCCGTTGCACAATCCAATATTATATGCTTACAGATTCACCAACAGTGTCATCAGAGATGCTTTTAGAGATGAAGAAGAAGATTGATTCTGTGTATGCTAACGGAGATAATATTGGCAGTTTAGTTGTTGATGAAACAACAAAGAGAAACGGAACAATGCTTGCGCCGCGCCCTACGGAATCAACGCAGCCTGCTTCAGCATACCCTCTTAAAATGCCTAACGGATGTGTAACGCAGATGCCTTCCGAGCAAAACGTTCATGCTTCTCTCGCCATGAACTGGCTCTAAAAAAATGAATAATTTCTTTTTGTCAAAAAAAAGAAAAATGTCTGATGCAGAAACGCGTTTTCGAAATTATATTAACAATCACAACCTGTTTAATAAAATTAATCAGATTCCAACTAACGGAATACATCTACTTGCGCAAAAAATTAGATTTACAGAATGTGTGAGCAGTTTAGGCTCATGGATAGCAGGACACGGATATACTCCACATCAATATACTTTACGAACAGGGTATTTCTTAGGATATTGTAAAGTTATTCTCAATCCCATATCTGGAGACGATATTATTGCATGGGGTGATGGAATATTTTTTTGCGATAACGGAATAGATTATGAGGGTGAATGGCGGGATACTGACTATAAATATAAAAAAGTGAATTTTGAAAAACACGAATGCGATGAACATTCACCATTATTATCTCATTTGGTATTACTACCCGTCGTATTGTTTCTTGCGTTTATTGGTATTGCCCAGTATAGAAATCGGCATTAATTATTTTTAAAAATAATTAATATTGAATTAGTTGTGTGAAATAATCACCCATTCGAGTATACAATACATGAGTGTCTTCTAATTGCTGAAACATAGAATTTTTTAACTCTTTTCCGTTGAAAAACTTAAATTCTGTGCATGAACATTTTGCTGGCATATGTATCATCTTATTTTTAACGTTTATATAAAAATTAGAATATGTATCTCCGCATTTTGTTTCAAATTTATATGTTGAATTTAATGTATATGTTGTTACAAGATTTTTATTAGCATAAATATGGTAATATGTTATGATATCATGAGTTTTAACATAAAGAAGAGATCGTTCATATGTTTTGGGGAGAATTTTATCATCTGATAAAATTCTCCATCGTCTAACGTTTCCATTAGGTTTACATTCTTTATACAGATTTCCATTCTCATCATGCCATTGCCTTGTACCATCAGGAAGAAACGTATCATACCATCCATCATAATAATTTTCACCAGTAAGCGTAAACACTGTGTTACAACGAAACGCAGGAGAGAATCTGGGGTTGAAAAAATATTTGAATGTGTTATCTGCTAACTGTGTTGTATGTTTAAATTGATTCAATGCAGTAACACACCAATTTTTATCATGAAACATTGGATTTTTAATATAAGCTTGAGCAGATTGTATCGCAGATAAATAATACGTTGTGCCATCTATTTGAGCATGAACACCATTTATCACAACATATTTAACACCACGATTATCAATTCTATATGGATCAAGTATATAACCTCCTTGATACCCCGCGGAAGGGTGTGTCTCACAAACATTCTCTTCTGCAATTTTTACGTCCTGCTTATTCTCCCATCCATCATCAATCCACGCGGGACGAAGCTGGTCATATAAATCATACCACGATGAACAGAATCCTCCTATCCACCATTCCCTGCTTTTCTTTTCAGGATCATAATTTGCGGGAAGCATGTCACCGTTTTTGTTTCTTATAGAGCAAAACACTCCATCTTTGTGATAGAAATCGAAGAATTTTAATTTGGAATCGTGAACATAAAAATTACACGACGGTTGTATTTCTCCATTAATCGTTACACTGTGTTTTTTCCCTTCTTTATGATACATAAAACAGAAGACATCTTTATATGTGAAAGAAACGGAAGGGAAAATTACTGTTTGGTCATTTCCCCCTCTATTCTTTTCAAAAGAATGGTAACATTTATTCAAATAATATTCTTCATAATTTATTCTGTTTATGTATTTAGGAATTTTCACAGCTGGAAAAATCTTTCCATTATAGAATGAACAGTATTCTCCATCAATATAATATTCAACTCCACCGTTCGGATATATAATCGCTGGAAGAAGCCACCCGTTCTCATCAACATCTGTCCGGTGTGTTTTTCCTTTCTTTTTCCAAATTAATGTTCCGTTCCAATGAATGATTGCCGGAAGAGTTAGTTTAGTTGTCACATCAATATCAGAACAGTGGCAATTATCTGATGGCTTAGATGTATCACCTTTAAATTCTTTGTCGATTCGCATTATGGTATTTCTGTCGGATTTTTTTGCATTTTCAAAGAGATGAGCATCTGGAAAATATTTAAACGTATCTGTTTTTAGAGGGGGAATGTGGTATTCAATATATGAGCTATTTTCGTCATACGCCGGAGGAGCTGATGGAGAGATTTCTGCGTTAGGCGTTGCCATTTTCTTCTTTTTCCAAAAGAAGAAAATTTTTCATTTTTCTTTATACGGTTGTCTATATCTACTTAGAAGAGAAATTAGTGGAAATTCTGGTAAATCTAATTCAATATCTCCAGATGTTAATACTGGAACATCAATTTCAATCGGTCTATCTGTTCTTATTCCATATTTTAATAATAATTCTAATGTTTGCAAATCCGAACATTTCAACGCAGAATAAATTGATTGTCCTCCATCTCTCGTTCCAAATTTTAGAACACTTTCTAATATTTTATATGCTAACCGTTTTCTATCAGAAATGTTATTAAGTTCTTCCATAGGATACCCGTTTTCACAAATCATATTAACTAATGTTGCTAATATATTCGGAGGAAATTCAAAATCTCTATATCTGTCTGGAGAAGAAATTACAAATCGTATCAGGTATGCCAAAACACCGTATTTACCTTCTACTAAACATGTTGTTATATTATTTGGCTTTACCAATATAGGCAATTGTCCGACGAGACGAATTAATTCAATAATATTTGGAGCATCAGAATTGATTAGATTCGGAATTATTGCCCCGTTTTCTGGCTCAGGAATAATTATATTATTCCCAGCTGTCTGTATTATCCTCTCAATTATGTTAGAATTCGCATTTGCAAATGCGAAACATATAGCTATACCAGCTTCTCGTGCTGTTATAAATTTCATTTCCCCTTGAAAATTATCATCCATTATATGAGCTACCGTTGGAGAGAGTTGGCGAATCAAATCTTCATCATCGCTTTCTATAGCTGCATCCATCTGTCCAGGAGATGGAACACAACCGTAATCAATTAAATATCCTAATAATTCATAAAAACTAAAATCTTCATTGATATCATTGATAGCTATTCGTAATAATAAATATGTTGGAAAATTGACATCAATAGCTCGTTGAACAATATTTTCGATATATTGAAGAGGAATATTTGCTCTCCACATATCCGGCAATATTCCTCGTAACAATTCGTATTTTTGAATATTCGTTAATTCTTCGGAACTAATTGTATTCATCATAATCTGAGTATCTTGCTGAAATAATTCTTCTATATCCTCCTCTTCCTCCTCTTCTTCTTGATTCTCATATAACATTGGAGCTGGAAGAACTGGGAGTTCATTCTCTGGAATAGGGACTATATTTCCATTGATAATTTTAATTGGCGTAACTGAACTCACCACTCTATTCTCCCCCATTACCTCTTGTTGTCGAGGAGAGACCAAACTAAATTTTCTAAATCCTACATCATAAAATCTTTTAAGAGTATCATCAACTATCTGTTGTGTATGAAATAGTTTGTAAAGGATTCTCTCCCCTTCTCTAGTATAAAACGGAGAATCAAACATCTGTTTCATATCATTTTCAGAATAACATTCAAAAACCAATTCTGCTGTATTTTTTACAATCATCGTTACAAGAGAAGCTTCTTCATCCTCATATTCTGCAAACGGACGAAAACTCGCGACATCTTCCTGTGGATCGCACAGTTTCAAATCGTCCATTTATTATAAAAAATCTTTTAAGAAGAGATTTAAATGTTTCGAAATATTGAATTAAAAATGTCCCTCTATGAACGAATGATAGAAAACTACGGTGAAAACTTTATGGAACAGATTTCTGAAAAACATAAACTGATTTTTCAAAAGAGAGAGAAACTGATTGAGTTGTTTCATTATAATAAGACACCTCTAATGAAACACGTGTTCTGTATGGAATATACAACAACACATTCTGAAACATATCCGAGCAGGGGGGAATCTGGTGATTCCCCCCTGCTCACAGATCAAGAAGCAGAGTTTCTCGACGATATAGAAGTTGATTATATTATGAATTATATGAAAGATGTTTGGAGACACCAAAAAAATATTCTTTGGTGTTGGCCAGTGAGATCTAAATCTTCTCCGTTATTTAGACGATTAACTCTATATTTAATTAAGAGAAATGAATATAAAACCTTCGATAATATGATGATGAATTTAATCTGTTCATGTTGCGATATGTATATAATAACGTCGTATCTGGAACAAATTACAGAAAATAATGCACAAAAATTTTATGAATACGCTATAACATCTTTGAACGTTCCTGTAGCTGAAATAATAATTAACAGATTCAATAAAGTGATTCCTTCATATAACAACAGAACAGAACAAAATTTTGGAGAATCTCCTACTATTATTTTTAATCACATTCTCAAATATCATCCGAACAGTATCGATTCAATTATGGGGAACGTTTATATCACTGTAGAACAACATCCTTATGGACATTTTAGTCACGTAATTTTAGATAAGGTGTGGAGATACATTGATATTAATTATTTATTAAAAATGCGGTATAACTCTGAAGAGTTATACAAATTGTATTGTAAACATCTTCAAGGGTTTGATAAATGGTTTAAATCCGTTATCGAAACAGTTTATCATTCTCAAAACACTCTTCTTAATTATTCAGACGAGATTTACGAATATAAATGTTACAAAATAGATCAAACACCTTTCAGCATTGAAAGAATAACTCAAGAGGATTTAGAGAAGTATAATATTTTATACAATTTAAATTTTGATGTTTGAAATATAATTTAAATAAATTATATTTTGTATAAAATGCTTTCTTCAATAAGAAGTTTATTCATCACAGATGAAGAGAGAAGAGTTGATAAAATCAGAGAAGTGGAAAATATTGCGGTGATGGATAGTGAATTAGAAAAATACGCTTATCATCATTCAGGAAGAAACTATTTTGTAAGAGAGACTAGAAAATCAACATGGTTTACGCAATGCCCCGTACCGCTTCGAAACGTTACTTCTCTGAATCGTGACAATATTCATGATGCTTTATACGGCAGAGATAGGCCGCCACCCCCTCCTCCCTCTTTCAATCATCCGTTTAATGTTCAGATATCGAGAGCTGGAGATTATCTTTTATACACGTGGCTAATCACACAGTTTTCAGAAGTGAGACTATCAGAGGGTTATCTGAAAGATTGTATAATACGAGAAGTGCGTCCCTCTATTCGTTGGACGCCCAATCTCATGCATAATCTGATAAAGAATTGCACAATCACGTTTAACGATTTAGTAGCTGCTAGTTTTGATAATTACATTCTTGATTTTTGGAGTGAATTTACAACACCTTTAGAAAAAGAACAAGGGTATGCTAAAATGTGTTTAGCATCATGTGAAGCAGGTGAAAAATTACCATCGAGAACGGGGAACCTCCCTCTTCCATTCTTCTTTTCACGTGATAGTGGCGTAGCTCTTCCTACAGCAGCACTTCCATATAATGACATGCAAATTAATTTTGAATTTAGAGATTGGAAAGAGCTTCTGATTGTGGAAGAAGTATCTTTGGCAAACGGCTCTTCCACATTCCCATCAGCGAGAGAAGATATGTTCGTGACGATTCCTACTATCTCCAAATGTGAAGTATGGGCAAATTATTCCATAGTTTCTGGAGATGAGAGAAAACGAATGGCATGCGCTCCAAGAAACATCTTCATTGAACAGATGTATCGTATTCCTGTTCAAGAAGTGTATCCTGAAAAAAATCCAACCCCATCACTTGATATTAGAGAGAGTGGAGCTGTCAAAGCTTTCTTCTTCGGATGCAGAAATAAAACAATTCCAGCAGAATGGAGTAATTATTCATGCTTGCGCATGAATAATTCTGTCTCACGACAGAATTATCAAATTAATTCTGACAATGTTTATGTTGAACACGTAGACCAACGTCTCTCGCCGATAGAACGATTCACATTAGTTTATGAAGAGACGCAGAGGCTGTGTGCGATGGGAAGTGATTATTTCTCTATGGTTAGTCCATGGTATACGGCTCCAACAATTCCTAGAAAGATAGGGTATAACGTATATTCATATTCAATGGATTTTTACGGATTGAACCCCAAAGGAAGCACAAATTACGGAAAATTAACGAATGTATCCGTTTCTCCTATAATGTCAGAGATGGCTATTGCATGTGCTGGAAAATATGAAACGGCAGGTATCCCTGAGATATGGAAGAATGTAGAAGAGAAACGTAAGGCTGGGGTTCATTCTCCTCAGAAATATGAATACGTTCATATACTACAATGCAATAACGTTATTCGTGTTAGTGGAGGTGCTTTAGGATTTCCGATTAATTTTAGCTATGATAGAGAAAGTAGAATATCCATTTAAACATTTTAAGTCTTGTTAAAATGGAGCCTATCTCAAGAGAAGAGTTTTTTGAAAATTATAATACAGATTCGAAGGAACATGACGTCCTCAATTATTGGCCTTCAAAATCTGCCACAGATGAGAAATACAAACGTCTAACGATGTTCCTCATTCAAAACGATGTATTTATTGATATGATAGATGCTTTTATTAAATTGATGAGTTATGATGCTCACGATGAATTGATTGAATACGTTCTGAATAAAATAGAGAAACAGCAATCTGTTGAGGCGTATCAAATATTAATGTATACATCTATTCGTAAGCATAAATTAGAATACATCAAAAAGATAAAGAAGATGTTTCCATGTTTTAATGAAGAGAACGAGAATTTCGTTCTCTCTCTAGACAAAAAATTGATTCTCTCCAATTATTTTGGAAATTGTGGGAGCTTTTATCAAAGGGGGAATTTTCATGAAAGCTCCCCCTTTCGTTTCTTCGTTACAGAAATTATAAATTGCAAAGGTTCGAACGGTAGATTAAATTGTAAAATTTTAAAACAGAACGTAACAGAGAATGATAAAAAAATATTTAAACTAGTATATTCAAACAGTATGAGAGACGTTGAACAAAAGATACAATTCATATATCAATATGACAAGCATTTAAAAGAGGGTATAGTCTTACATCTGTGTAAGATGTACAAAATATGCGCTGATAATGTATTGACTCGTGAAGCTCGTCGTATACGAGGAAATTAAATTATTTTTATTCTTTAGAAAAGAAGAAAAATTGGTTTTGTTATAACATCTATGTTAAACGTTTCCATTTTTATTAAAAATGGAAGAGATCACTATTGAAAATTACAAATTCTTTATTGAAAATTATAATACAGATTCGAAAGAATACGATGTTCTTAATTATTGGCCTTCAAAGTCTGCTACAGATGAGAAATATAAAAAATTAACAATGTTCCTTATTAAAAATGGTGCATATGCAGATATTACAGATGCGTTCGTTCATATGATAATTAATGATGCAGATAAAAGTATAATAAATTATATGATTAATACTATTGCAGCAAACATAAGTTCAATTTCTATTATACAATTTCAATCCATGTATTACGCATGTATTGATAAAAGAAAAATGAATTACGCCAGTAATCTCGTTCGGATTATGATGCGACATAATCCAGAGAATATAATAATAGAAATTCCACAGTTAATTTCTAGCTATTGTAAATATAATGATTCTCTTTTCGGATATTTTATTAAATGTATTTATCCACGCCAAAAATGTGGCAGTGAAGTCAATTATGATTTATTATTAAACGGAGATATAATCGAGGACGATAAAATAATTTGGAAACTAATTCATTCGGATATCTATTGGGCAAGTTCTTGTTTACGAAGCTGGTATATAAATAATAAAAAATGCGATGAAGGGTTGATAACGAAGTTATCTCTCACATACAATCTCGATGTTAATAAAATTTTAACGGTTGAAACACGTGATAGAAGAATACAACAACTTGAATATTTAAGAAGAAATTGAATTATTTTTCTTCTTTCAAAAAGAAGAAAATGTCGATGAGATTTAAGAAAGAACGTTCTATATATTGGTCAAAATCTTATGAGTGGTATAGGAAACATGACATGCCGTATAACATTAACTCATTTAATGATAATAAGCCTGAATATTGTTGGGACTCGGATAAAGCTGTAAGTCTTAATCTACCGAACACCATATCAACTCATCGTTATAACAACATAATTGTGAAACTTTTTATTAGAAGATATAAGAAGAACGGAATTCATATGACAGATACGGTTAATATGGGTGTGGATGTGGAAGGATGGTTCAGAAGGGTATATCAAGAAAATTGAATTATTTTTTTCTTACGAAAAAGAAGAAAAATGTCTCGCAAAACATATAGAGACGGGGAGAATGTTTGGATTAATAGATGTGAGTTTTTATTCAGAAAACACCAAATGCCAACTACATATTCTTCATCTTTTATCGGATGGAGTAAATCTATATATTCTTCTCCCATCAACACAATGTTTACTTCACCATTACATCCATTAATTTATAAAAAATATCAAAGAGGGATAGGATTTACTAAAAAAAATATTTTTGATAAATTAGTTATATTCTATATAAATTGAATTATTTTTCTTCTTTAGAAAAAGAAGAAACTATGTCTACTAAACGAATCAACCCTGATGGTTCTAAAATATGGATACGTGACAACGCATATTTTAGAAAACATTGGATGCCAACAAAATCTATAGTGATACGTAGTAATAATCAGTCGTTCTATTGGAAAGACAATTTTTCCATCGTTTCATTTCTCCCCGAAAAGATATGTAACGCAACTGAATATTACCCCCTCCATATTATGAAAATTATTGTTGTAGAACGAAAGATGCTAGGGTATAATTTGAAAGAATTTAAAATACTCGGATTGGAATCTGATGGATGAAATTGAATTATTTTTCTTCTTTTGAAAAAGAAGAAAATGTCTAAAAAATATACGACAAATATTGACGGGGAGAAAAATACAACATGGAGAGATGTTTATTTTTTTCGAAAACATCAAATGCCAATAGAAATATATTCATCATCTCTGCAACATCACCCAAAATTTTCATGGAATAATCCATTATCATTCGGATTAAATCTTCCATTTTATATTGGGAACCATACAACTTTAATAAAAAATATTATTGTCAAAACACACCATGGAGGTTATAATTTTACAAATCTAAAAAACAATTTTTATATGCAAATGGTACTTCAGCTATTTCAGAAAACTGAATTATTTTTTCTTTATCGAAAAGAAGAAATATGTCGCGAGTAGTGAGGTTGAATGATACGTGGTGTGTATGGATGAACGATTCCAGAGAATTATACAGAAAACATCATATGCCAACAACTAAAAACGAAAGACCTTCTATTTATGGATGGTCTTTATATAAAAATGCAAATCTAAATTTATCTCGAACGCTACACATGCCAAATTCAATTTATAAAGAGAATCGTGGCTGCAAATCTTATTTTATTACACATCAGTCTGATGGAAAACTAAAATTACTCACGTTTCATTCGAATGGAAGAATCGAAAACTGAATTATTTTTCTTCTTTAGAAAAGGAAGAAAATGTCTCTGTACGAACAGATGGTAGAGAATTACGGAGAAAACTTTTTAGAATCTAAGCAGCTTCCAGAAAAATTCGTTTCTGTGTTCAAAAAACGGGAGATGCTTCTTAATTATTCAAATGACGATGGAACATTCTCATCAAATATAATAAAATCATATAAAAACATGGATGAGAACGCGTTGACAGATAAAGAAATAGAATGGCTTAATGAACCTGAAGTAGATTTTGTTACGCAATATATTAGGGATATATTCTTGAATAAATTTAAAGATGGAGCACATATCGTTTATTGGAGTAATGCGTCAAACAGAGAGTTTTATGAAGTTGATTCACCACAACAGAAGTATTACGTATATCCAGCTTTTAAATCTAAAAATTACGTCTTCTTTCGCCGAATTCTCACGTTTCTAATTGAATCGCGGGATTTTGAAGATTTAAATTATGTTTTTAACCATCTCATAACTGGAAGAGCGCACATTTCTGTCTGTGAAACGTTTGCTAAAAAAGCGTCGGAATGTTTTGTGAAACATTACGGAGATAAATCACGTACCATTCACCTCTCAAGTAAATATGAAATATTAGAATCACAATATCATCTTTTCGATTATATTCGTGTATGTATCGATAAAGACTATATTTCAATGATTGAGAGTTTCATCGATTACATTTCTCCTGAAAATAGACTATTATTAATCGAATCATGTTGTCATTGCTACATGAAAGATTTTTCTTTTGGAAGATTACACCAAAGCAGCAAACCAAAATTAATAGAATATGTTAAAATTTTAATGAGGAAAATTCCACAAACATGTATTGAATTTCGTGCAAAACTGGAAAACGTATGTTTCAGTTCACATAACATGTTATGTCTGGCGTTGATACGAAAATTCATGGTGAAACATAGCACATTATATACTGCTGATAGTTATGATAAATATATTCTTGAACGATTTAAAAATGATAGCTATATTGAATGGCTGGCTAGTGCTGGTTTTGGTAATCGTTACAAGAATCCTGATCTTGTAGAATATCAAGAAGCTTGTGCATTATCCGACGCGATTGAAACTCATGTAATGAGGGAGAGTTAACCCCCCCCCGAGAGAAAGGAAGGTTAACTCTCCCCATCAAATATATAAATTTTCCCATCAAGTAGAGGATTGCCGTATTTCTCAATATATTCATTCACATGTTCAATAAAAATTATATCACACTTAAGCATCTTATCTTTCCTATAGCTGACGTAGCACTGTTTCATTTTTTATTGATGTCTCTTTTCTAAATAATTATTTAATTTAAAATAATTATATTCATTCTTCAGCCTCCTGTGCAATACCTTTAACAATCAACTCTAATGAAGAGTATCTGATGGGTTCTCGAGGTTCATAAGAATCTCAGATACTTTTGCGAAAAAATAAATTATTTTTTCGCACTTTTTTGGATTTATATTTTCGCGATAAATAAATATTATATATGATAAAATGGAATCCATCATATGTAGTCGATGTAGACATACCACCATCATTCAATATAAAAATGATGGTGATACATATAAACATTGTGAAAAATGCCGCGAAATTGAAAAAAATAATTATAAATCAACAAAAACATCTTTTATTTATACTCATCCAAAATTTAAAGATGAATGGGATTACGAAAAAAATATAAATCCTCCTGATGCATATTCTAAAGGTTCAAATGTTAAAGTACATTGGATATGCAAAACTAAAAATCCTTGTCATAGATGGATGACTACTGTTAATAATAGAATATTACAAAATAAAGGATGTCCATATTGTACAAATAGATTATTATGTAAATGTGGATGTAATACTTTATATGCATCAAATTTAAAAATAAAAGAGGAATGGGATGAAGAACGAAACGGTAGTATGAAATTATATTCTATAAATTCTGGTAAAAAAGTTTGGTGGAAATGTAAAACAAATAATCCTTGTCATAGATGGATATCTTCTATTGATAAAAGAACTCATGATGGGAAAGATAGTAAGTGTCCGTATTGTATTAATCAAAAAATATGTGATTGTGGTTGCAATTCATTATTAAATAGTTATCCTGATTTGCAAATCGAATGGGATGAAGAAAAAAATGGAAGTATGAAATTATATGCACCACAATCCTCAAAAAAAGTTTGGTGGAAATGTAAAACAAATAATCCTTGTCATAAATGGATATCATCCATCTCAAATAGATCAAGAAATGAACAAGGGTGTCCATATTGCTCACATAATATTATATGCAAGTGTGGGTGTAATTCATTATTAATGAGCCATCCAGAATTAAACGATAAATGGGACGAGGAAAAAAACGGAAGTATGAAATTATATGCTCCTGAAAGTTCCCCAACTCCAGTTTGGTGGAAATGTTTAGATAAACCATGCCATCATTGGAAACGAACAATCACTGAAGTCATTAGACAAAAATCAAATAATTGTCCATACTGTTCAGGAAAGCGTCTCTGCAGTTGTAGATGCAATTCTTTGGATAAAACACATCCTATATTAATTGATGAATGGGATGTTAAAAAAAATAGTAGCATCACACTATTTACAAAAAACAGTTCTCAATTAGTCCATTGGGTCTGTCGAAAAAATAAAAAACATTTATGGTCAGCTATAATTTATAAAAGAGCTATCCAAAATCAAGGATGTCCTATATGTCCAATTTCTAAATTGGAAACTAGAATGGAGGAAAGTTTGATAAGAAATAAAATTTCTTATGAAAAACAAAAAAGAATCAATGATTGTAAAAATAAAAAATGTCTACCTTATGATTTTTATTTCCAGTTTCAAAACAAAAATATTCGAGTTGAACTTCAAGGACAACAACATTTTGAAATGAATGATTATTTTTATCAAAATAATTTGGAAAAATTTATTGAAAAAATAAGAATGGATAATATTAAAAGTTTATCCAGTTATAGAGCGGGAGACTCTTATTTAGCTGTATCTTATTTATGTATAGATGAGATTCAAAGTTGTTTAAATCAATATTTAGATTTAATAAAAGATGAATCGATTAAACAATTATTTTCATTTTATTTAACAAATACATTAAGTATTCATCTAATACTCACAAAAAATAATTGTTTTAATATTCTTTGCAATAAAAAATTTAACAATCATTTTCCCAATAATGTTTTGCACATTTTTGAAATTTATAGGTACCAATTATTGTCATTACAAAATAATGTTGATTTTCCTCTCAATTTCGAGTTTTGTAATTTATGTAACCAATATTATCTAATACTTGATATGCATTATTTGACGAAACATCACAAGAAAAATATTACTAAAAAGTTAAAAGATTTGCAATGCGATGATCCGAATATTTGGTATTTAACCAATAATGGCATACCTATTTATATTTGTTAAAAAATTTACAGAAACATCTAAGTTTTCTTTATTCTTTAAAGAAAACAATAATATTTTAAACGATACAAACAAATTGTGGTAATGATACTGCATAAGCATCTGCTCGCATTTTTAAACTATCAACAGTGTCATTACTAAAATTCCATTCTACATTTTTTCCGAACAGATTCTTGCATTTCTTCTGATGAACATCTTTGCATAGTTGAGTTTTTCCTCCATATGGAGATAAATAAAATGATGTGTTGGAATTAGGTTCTCCCCTCAATAGTACATTATACAAACTCCATGCCATGTACGATTTACGATCATTCCTGTTGTAATTTGGCCACTCAATAACAGTTTTCCATCCTTCAAAATTTGTTTTGAAAATATTGATATTCTTGGTCGCAGTTGTTGTATCATTACATGTATCAATGATAACAACTAAATCATCATTCTCAATAGTTGAAATAGTTGACAACTCTCTTATAACATTTTCAACTGCCTGTTGCGGAGACAATCCCGTTTTAGTATGTTTATCAGTGCCTACAATCATACAGTATCCTCCTCTTGCTTTAACTACGTTAGATATTCGTTCGGCATAAGTTGTTTTTCCAGAACCTACCGTTCCACGCAAAATTAAAAGCGTTCCTGTTTTTCCATTTTTGTTTCGTATTCCAATTGTAGAAATTGATTGTCTATTATTCGACAGAGAAGAAGATTGATACACTTGGGAAGGTTGTGAATGAGATAGTTGTGTCGCGTTTCTCCAATATCCTTCATATACATTGTATGCTTCAGGAAGAGAAAAATTTATCTTTGCTCCGATTGGTGCAAAGTTATTGGTTGTTAGAGATGCATAACACACAGGGCATGTTCCCCCCATCGCTGAAACAAACATAGTATTTTTTCCTTCAGCAGAGAAAATATAAACTGGGGAACACTGAGCTCCTGCTGGTGAAATATGCTCCATCACATGGAATCCTCCTACCGATGATACATCATTAAGAGTGATTGGGCATGTATAATCGTAAATAGAAGATATTGGAACTACATCTTCAGTAAATACGTATTTAGAAAACTGTACATCTTCCTTTGCAAAGTGAAGAGTTTGGCGTTGAGCAAGAAGAGGATCGTGTGCTTTGCACATCTCTTTCCATAGAGCCATCGGAGAAGGTGCAGTTTCAAACATCTTCGAAAATTTGAAAATAATGCTATTCATCATGACGAAGAAAGAATTTTCCAGTCCTGTGTTTGGCATAGGGAACTCCCCAGCATAAAGTCTCTCCCCCTCTGTTTGTTGAGAATTGAGACGTTTCTTACGCAACATGCAGTTCGTTAATGCTCTCCATGCATTTTTCATTTCATCTCGAACATTAGGCTGTTTGCAAACAATCATCGATGTGAGCATTACTAGCCATATGATGTCATCTGATTGGACATTCACATTAAAACGAGCTGCAAAAACTGCTCGTAGCCACTGACGAAGACATTGATCTTGAAGTTCCGGAAGAACTGTGTTTGGAGAGAGCATAGGGAACATCGGAACGTTCTTAAAAGCTGCTCGTGGATATCTGATGGTGTTAATCATCATCGGTGAATCAACGTTTCTGTAAGAAGATGTTAAGACACGAATGCTCTGTTTCTCATCATCAATATACGGAAGAGATATGCACATTCCATGATTCGATGATGCAAAACCAACTGCACTAGCCGTATCTTGTTTAAGCCACGCATCAGCCCTCTTGAAGAGGTCTTTAAGAGCTGTGCGATAATGTGCAAACACTTGCGCTTGCCCTCTACGCTCATTCTCAATCGCCTCAGAAATGATGTATCTTACCATCTCTTTTTCGAGAGAGAACATTGAACAGAACGTCCTTATTATGTCATCAGCTACATTCTTAGGGCGATCTTTTGTTAAACATTCGAGTGTAACAGATAGTTTCTGTGCAACATCGAGTTGGTCAGTTTCAGAAGGATGGTTTTGCAGATAATCCTTTAGGAAAACGATGAATTCTCTGACACGAGATGTTGAGAAATATTGGTCTCCAAAAGAAGCATGTCCAGCTGGAGCCTTTATTTTTGAAATCTGCGTAAAAACAGCATTCTGGCAATGCGAAATAAACTCGTTTATTTTCCCTGTTAGATTGTTTAGCTGAAGAAGATTGAAAATATCTCCTCCAGCTGCGTTTCTCACATTCTCAACTGTTGCAAACTCACGTGTCATTGCTTCAACAGCAATGACAGAGAAAGGGTTGTTCAGTTTTCTAATCTCTTGAACTAAATCTGATTGCCCTCCAGAAATCTGCCCATCTGTTAACAGGAAAACTGTTGGGAAAACGCCGTCAATAGGTGCGAGCCAGTCAACAGGAATCGCTCTAAACCCTAGATGAGGGTATGTCGCACCTCGAGGAAACTGCTTCGCCATTGTGAATGTTACAGCGATGTTCTGTTGTTTTACGACGAACGGAATAACAGCAACCCCATCTTTCATCCTGTTCCCTGTTATTCCCATCGAATTCCAAAAAATGAAACGATAATTCTCATACCCCAAATCTAGAACCACATCGCAGAACTTGTCGAAAACTGTTTTTCCTTGTGAGAAAACAGCTTCTGTTGAGCCTGTTGTATCGACGAGAAGGATTGCGTGTTTCTTTTGATGTTGAAGAAATAGAGACATTTTTATACAGGAGAGTAAAAATGATTATTTTTCATTTTTTTGTAGAAGAGCATTTCTCCTTTTTTGTTAAAAATTGATTTTTTTCTTTTTAACAAAAAAGGAGAAATGTCCTTCTCCCATGATGTTATGCGAAAAACTTTAGAAAAATTAGCCAAATTTTATTCACTACCTGAGAAATCTTTTACAGAGAAAGGGTTGGCTTTTGCAAAAGTAGCGGTACAAGAAATTGAAGACGATAGACAGAAATATTATGAGAAAAAATCTATGAATGTAATAAAATTAGAAACAGTCCAATCGTCAAAAGATGAAAGACTGCAAGAGCCTTACGATTTAGAGAATGTGAGTTATCTGGGAATGTCAGCAATGGATGTTTTAGAAGCTGTTTGTAAAATTAGTGAAGATGTTGGCCAAACAGATTATTTAGGATTTTCAATTAAGACGAAGAGGTGGGTGATTGGAACGTTCGACAGGATTATATTTTATGACACATCCCCTCAAGGAGTGCTGAAAGAATATGCAGAGTATTCGTACGAAGACGATGAGAATACACGTAAACATAAAAAACATTATTATTTTTATGATGATGGTTATAATCGAATGAAGAAGATTGATGATGGGGTTGTTGATATAATGTTGAAATAAGAGATGGGTGAAGTATACAAAAAAATGAAAAAATTTTTCTTTTACAAAAAAAGAAAATGCCAAGAACACCTCTCGATCAATTATATGTGAATGCACGCGATGTTTATAAAAAATGCATCGAATTGCAGAAAGAAGGGTCGTCTTCTGAATATTTAAAATGTTTAGAATTACATTCTAAACTGATTGAACGTTTTATAAAAAAATGAAAAAATTTTTCTTTTATAAAAAGAGAAAAAATGTCAATCGTTGTTATGTATGGCTACCTCGTTACTCATAAAAATAAAGAAGTTGTTTATTGTCAAGCTATAGAAAACAAAAATTGTCAATTTTACGATGCTGATGGACGTGATATCAACGCACTAAATCTTCTCCCATCAACAGATCCCAATTACGTTGATGACGAAACACGAGAAAAACTCATTCGTCAATGTCCCATCAGTAGTATATTCATTTATGATGGTAAGAATGGAGATTCTTCATTTTTTCAATCGAAATCTCCCGCTTCTAACATCACATCTTACAATCTAACGATGAACGAAGTGATTGTAGGCCTTCCAATTCTTCGTAGTGCAAAGAATGCTGATTCTCCTACACAAGCACCGTTTCTGCTCGTTGAAGAGAATCAACGAGATGAGTTCTTTCAACATTGGAAACATTTCCGTGAGACGATGCCTAGAACATCAAGGGCACTTTCTGATGAGATTGGCGTCCCTCGTTTCTACTATCTTGAAATACCTCAGTAATATGTTTGTTAAAAAATACATTATATAAATAAATGTATTATACATCTTCTGATATCGATAAACTGATTGAAAGAGAAAAGATTAAGGAAATAGCGAAAAAATCTCCAGAAAAATTTTTTGAATGTTTAGACAGAGAAGATTTTTCGGAAGAGAAAATTCTTCTATTTCCAATTCTATCAGAAATCAAAATGAGAAAAAAGATAAAATATTCCATTCCTCCAAAAGCTAGTTATAAGAAATGGAGAAAGGAAATGCTTCCAATGACAGATGTTGCAAACGTTATGTTTGAGAACGACTATGAGACGTCACATACCAAATTTGAGAGAAAGCTGAATGGAGGAGGATATGTTGATGAATACATTCCTGATAAACCGAATTTAGAAGGGGTGATTTATATGAAGAGAGAACATATCGAACGGCTATCTGTTCAACAGACGAGATATTTAGAATTGGATAATGAATGTAGAAAACTAATCGAGAATGAGAAGAAAAAATGGGATGAAATATCGAGAAACACTCCTGAACGATACTTCTCTGAGAAGAGATATCGATCAGAAAAATACGTTCCTCCTAAACGTCCATATGATGAATACGACCCATGTCTATATGAAGAACAAGATTTTAGAGATTACATTGCTACAGATTACGGATATGATGAAGATTGGTATTGCTAACGCATGTATTGCTAATCGCGCGTGTATTGCTAACGCATTCCTTGATTTCTTTTTATAAAAAGAAATCATTCGCAGTATTTTAATTTTCGCCTCTCTTCTAACACTATCATCATTAATGAATGAACTTTATATAAAACACGTTCTTGGTCTGTTAATTTATGGTTAGGAGTTTTAGGAACATACGTTATCATCTCTTCTTGAAATATATTATACGGATAGAACGGCGTATTAAGAACATTTAATTCTTTAGGTTTTAGTGTATCAATCTCATGTTTTTCTACATAATTGCTTCGAAACACTGTATATTCGTTTTCACTCATTGCGATAGCTCCGCAGAATCCTTTAGGAGACGCATTATACGTCATTAATGAATGCGGACTATCCCATACAGAAAAATTAAACCCCATATTAATATTATCTCCTAACGCTCCTTGTCGAATAGCCATACGACTGCACACGATCGATTCGTTTAAGTTTAGCCCTTCTGCGCATATGAAATACGCTTTTTGTATTGCTGCTTTTGGAGCATTAGGAGCTGATACGTTTCTAAGTTGAATTCTCATATCTTTTCTACTGTTCGGAACATTAAAATATAACAGATTATTGTTTCTTTCTGGATTAAATTCGCCTTTTTCTTGTTCCAACCCAGAAATGGCTGCCGAATACATATCAACCCCATATTTTCCCACCGGAGGGTCGCATACACATACAACACCAACTATTCTATCAACTGCTGTATCAGGAATTCGTATCTCTGTGTATTTTTCTTCTTCGAAAATTTCCATCGGTTTTAAAAACACTCGTATATTTCTCGTAGCAGCAGCCATTTGTTACTACGTTTCTGTTTTTAAATATAACAGAGAACGTGCTATTTTTTATTCCGATTCATTGAGAAACCTCACAAACACACTTCAATAGAGGATCTTTCTGAGAAAAATTTTATTGTTCCGTATTCATTTTATCGATTTTCATTTTTATAAAAATGAAAAAATTGTTACGGACATCCTTCAATAAAAATGTTAAGAATCAAAGGTGGAGTGTATGTTTTACGAGGTCTTTCACACTATGATAAGAAGTATCCGAATAATAAAATAAAAACATTCGGACATTCCAAAGATATTGAGAAACGTTCTTACGGCTATACTAAAGAATATGAGGAAGAAGATGACGACCATTTTAAAAACAGATTAGAAACTGTTATACATTCTTCAAACCAAGCAAGAGATGGAACGAGATTAATGGAGAGTATGATGTTCTATTTTTATAAAAATGAGAGAATGAATAAGTCTAAAGAACTGTTCAAATTTGAAAAAGAATGGATTATACAGAACGATGAACAGAGAATAAAAGATATGTTTGCTCTGAGTAACATTAATGATATTACATTATTCTCTTCTTTGAAGGCCGTTCCTTTTACAGATGGAGAAATTGTTTCACATGAAGACGGCGAATCACATTCTGAAGATGATTCATCATCTTCTAATGTAGAAGAAAAATTTAAAGCTCGGCCTTATCAAGAAAAAATCATCAGTTCCTTATTAAACCATTACAAGGAGTACGATTTAGGAGGTCTATTTCTCCCTCCGGGGTATGGGAAGACGTGTATATCTACGCTATTTTTGATTGATTTACACCCTAAACGTGTTCTCATTCTTACTCCTCGATTAAGTATCTGCAATGAATGGGAGAAGTGGTTATCACATACTGATTATAATCTAATAACATTCAATTCTGAATCTGAACAGAATATCGTTTCAAATAATAGAAAACATACAATAATCATTAGTACATATCAGAGTTTCTTAACACACAAAGAGGAATTCAATAAATTTTCTCCTAAATTTCTTATTTGCGATGAAGCTCACTATCTAATGTCAGAAAACAAATTTTCTGAATGTCTAGAATTGAAATGTAAGAAAATGTTTTTAACAGCAACACCAAAGATTCACACAATTGACGAGGAATGTGAGAATGTAATAACAAAGAGTTTAGATGAAGAGAAGTTCGGAAAAGTAATTAAACATGTCTCATTATCTGATGCTATTGATGAAGGACAATTATGCGGATATCGAATTCTGATTCATAATCTCCCATCAACAACAAAATGTCACAAACACATTAAAACGCTACATAGAAAATACGGAAGAAATAAAATTATCGTATTCTACAATACTAAAAAATCTGCAAAAGAAGCGTATGAACACCTGAAAGAATCTGTTAAAAATTGTTATTATATCGATGGAAACACATCAAAAGATGAAAGACAAAAAATTATTATGAAGTTTGAAAAGAAAAAGTTCGGTGTAATCATAAACATTGATGTGTTGTCTGAAGGTGTATCCATTAATTGTGTCGATTGCGTGTTGATGATGGAACCGCGAAATTCTCAGAAAGCATTAGTGCAGATCACAGGAAGAGCATTAAGATTACACAATGGAAAGGAGTGTTCTGTTCTCTGTATTCCAACAGACTGTATTGAAACATTAGAGATAGCATTAACAGCCTTCTGTTATGATAGCGGTAGTGATATTAAAGTGCGAAAGAACATTCTTGTGGAGTCAGAGAATATTGAAGAAACAAACAAGGTAGTTGAAACTGTGAATAAAAAACTGAGAATGATTGAAATTGGGAAAAACGGTGGAAGTTTTAAAGATTATAAAATTCAATTATTAAATGAATGTGTCATCGCTAATGGAAATAAATTAATTTCTCAAAAATTTATATATGATGGAATTAAACTAGGAGTATTCTTAGGAAATATTAAACAAACAATTCGTGAAAAACAAACTGTTTATAAATTAGCAATAGAAAATTGGAGATTAAAATACAAAAAATTATTCGAATTAATCGATAAAAAAATTACTGAAAATAAACGAAATATAGCTGCATCAGAAAAAATAAAATTATTGGATGAAGCCGTTAAGAATAATAAAAATAATTTAATTCCAATGAGATATAAAGAAGGTAAAATTGAATTGGGGCGATTTTTAAATAATTTAATTACTGCGATTAAAACTGGAGAAAGATACAACACAGAGATTTCCGAATGGCAAAAAGAATTTCCAAAATTATTCAAATTGATTTGCGAAAGAGTTGGTGAAAATAAAAAGAAACCGCTGTGTGAAATATCTCCTTCAGAAAAAATAAAATTATTAAATGAAGCTATTAAAAATAATGAAAATAAATTAATTGACCGAAAATATCAACAAAATAATATTAAATTGGGAATATTCTTACATAATTTAATCAAAGGTATTAAAACTGGAGAAAGATATAAAAAAGAAATAGAGATATGGAAGAAACAATATCCAATAATTTTCCAATTGATAAATGAAAGAATAAATTGATATATTTTAAAAATATATCAATAATTGCAATAATTTGAAACAACAGGAATTGTGTCATCATATACTCCTCGTTTCTTAGCCTCTTTTAATAAATTATCAAAAATACGTTGAAATTTATCGCCGTGGCCAATCTCATCATTTTTAACATGAGAAAGCTCGTGTAATAACACATAACACAATGTGTTCAAATTATAGTACTCCCCATGCTCATCTTTGAGACAAAGATAAATCTTCTGCTTGTTTAGCGTGTATGATTTTCCTCCCTTATATAATTGAATAGATTGTATATCAGGATCTGTAGGGAAGGCCTCCTGAAGCAATCCTTTCAAATTTTGTAAAACTGGATCCGATGAATCCATGTACTCTCTTACTTGATTTGACAATAAATATATCAACCCAAATAATAGGAACAATCCCATAAACATATGTAATTTCCTCATTTATTTTTGAAATATTTTCTTTTGTTCGAAAAGAAAATTTATGCTACTGGTGGAGCTGATGCTCTTAGGTTCATCTTCCCCATTTTATTGTTTTCTGTTTGTTTCGAAGAACCATACATATTCAGATAGTAGGAAATAATATATAACGGTGGAAATGCGATTGCGAGACACATCTTAATATTCTTATCTCCTCCATTCTCAGATTGTACGAGGCGAATAGCCCATATCATCAATGCTATCCAAATAACTCCTCCTAATAACGCCCCAGTTGAGGAGAACATTTTATTGTTATTCACGTGCATAGCATAAGCCAATGCATCATTGAATTTATTCTGTGATTCGCAAACATTACCATCAACTGGAGAATAATTTTCGTTTACAGCATTGATTACCGGTTGAGGATCTGACATTATAAGTTTCACTGTTAAATCAAGATCTTCTAATGATGTTTCCTTTGTTGGTGATGCTATGAGAATATCTCCATATCTAGTATCAATAAATACACCTCCTTTAGGCATATTATCGTTCGTAATAATAACGTGCTGCCACACCCATGGAGATAGTCCTTGAGGATTTTGGTTAGCAACATTAATGGCTATAGGTTTATTAGTAGAATTAATCACTCTGTAAGCCCCCATTGTAGATGTGTTATTCCATCCGTAATCTTTTTGATCTGGAAGGTGAGCATAAGCGACACCGTTCTGTAATGCATACCAATGATTAACAACAACATCTTTCTGTTCCATGTCTAAACGAGAAGAAGGGTCTGTTGGGTCAAAATCTGGTGATGGGATTGGAGGGAGAGATGATGATTTATTATCTTCTCCCTTGCCCGACGAATTATTAGAGGGAGATGAATTTTCATCTTTTTTTACCTCATTTTTTGCATTCTTTCTCATGAAATATATCACAGTTCCTATGATGGTTGCTACAGCTATTATACCCAGTCCTATAACAGACTTGTTCTGTGATGAAGCCCACGAATCATTGGGGCTATCAGAATTCGATTCCATTTATTCTTCATTAATATTTTTTTGTGTAAATAAAATGAGTAGTCAAAAATACACACGACTAGAAGATTTAGAAGACGGAGAATCAGGCTCATATCAGAATTCTGATATGCCTGACCCCAGTATGATACAGAATAAATTTATTAGAAAAACATCTCAACAGATGCCAATGGAATCTGGAATGGAACGTATGGGATTCGGTGTTGGAAATTATGGAGGGAATTCATTCCCGCCTCCGTCACAGCAGGGAGGAGAGATGCCTATTTCCCATCAGCAACTAATGGCTATATTAGCATCTCGTCCAATCTCTTGTATTGAAATTACTGAACACGTGCAAAACTGCCCTATCTGCTCAAAATTTTATACTACTGACAGCACTGTATATGTCCTCCTTATAATTATTTTAGCTGTTGTTTGTTTAATGTTGTTCAAACGTGTGTTGAATTTATAAATATAAAAAAATGAAATTTAAAATTATCTTGAATAGAAGTAGATGGAAACAATTTTAAAAGAATTATTCAATAATTCTCTAAATTATAAGCAAACAACGTATAATATACAAGAGTCATTACGTTCATTTGCAGGGAGGGGAGAGAATGAAAAGAATTTTCTCCCCTCCCTGCGTATTCCAATGCCTCATACGACATTCACATGTTCAAGATGTCACAGGTCGTTTAATAACGAATCATCTTTTTCTTCGCACGCTTTATGTGTTCCAGCAAAAGACGTGAATCGTTATTTCAAAAACACAATGGCTTTTAAATAAAATGAATTATTTTTCTATTTTAGTAGAATAGAAAATATGAGTAGAAAACTAACGATTGGTCAATCAACTGTATGGATAGTTGAAGATAACACATATACTGTAGAATGTAGGAAGCATAACATGCCAACATCAAAATATATTGATGGCACAAATCTTGAATTTATTTGTTGGGTATCTTCCATTCCACGAAACATAATTTGGGTAAAAAAGAAACAGTTGGATATTCAAACTCCCCTATTTGAATATCCAACAAACAGAGGGAAAATAATTTACAATGATGGGTATACGATTAATTATCGTAACACAACAAAAAATTGAAATATTTTCTTCTCTTAGAAAAGAAGAAAATGAGCAAGCGATTCATGAATGATGAATTCGAAGTTATTGGTACAAAAAGCTTTTTCTGGCATGATAAAACAAAACGGCATAGAAAACATGACATGCCGTGTATAGTAAGTATCAATAAGAATGCAGGAATTTCTTTCTTATTTAAAAATCGTGAATCAATCTATAAAAACACAATAATAAAGAAGAATTTTATTCATAATAAAAAATTTCGTTATGCTGGAGATGGAGATATTCGGACACAAAATTGAATAATTTTTCTTTTATTGAAAAAGAAGAAATGCGAAGGGTTAAATCAATTAATCAAATAGAATGGAGAACGGGTGGTTGTTTTTGGGTTTGGGAGAGAAAACATCAAATGCCTATAGTTATCTATCTTAAAAATAATCGAATAGACCATTTCTTTTTTTATCCTCACGGTTGTGAAACTTTTCATTACATACATACGGATTATGTAATAGAATATACGGATAGGAGATGTCTTCATACGGATGGGCGAATAGAAAAATGAATTATTCTCTTCTCTGAAGAGAGAAGAAAATGAGTGTTCGTAAAGTTACAGATATGTATAATATATATGAATCGGCTAAAATCACGGAATGGAAAAGATTCGATCAACGGGTGTATAGAAAACATAAAATGCCAATTATGCTATATCGTATCATTAATGCTAAATATATGTCTTTCAAATTTAATAACAATACCCAGATAATTCAAAACGATAATAATGCGGGTCAAGCATTAATTCGTCGAAAGAATAATAAATATATTATTTATTATAATATGGGAATGTATCTCGAGCGATAAAAATGAATAAATTTTCTTCTTTCTTCAGAGAAGAAAATGTCTACAAAAATGGTTGAGTTTGAAGGAACAGTGATACAATGGCGCCTCAATCCTAGATGGGATGGAAGTGTTAAGAGAAAACATGATATGCCTGCAATGATTCAGAAACATTCTGGATATCAGATATCGAAAATCGATTGGAAATTTGATGAAGAAGGAACTCCATCACTATCTATTTATCCAGACCGAAAAAGCTACACTCACAATTCTGAAAAAATTAATTTTAGAAGTGATGGAGAGACGAAGAGATGGTGATGATATTTTAATTAAAATATCCCGCATAAAATTGAATTATTTTCTTCTTTGCACAAAGAAGAAAATGAGTGTAAAATATAAAACATACAATTCATGTAGTTGGAGAATTTTAGCATTTTCCACCGATTATTACAGGAAACATGATATGCCTATAATTATTAAAGATAATAATACTGAAATTATTTGGAATACGTTCAAAACACAGCGCTACAAACGGATATATTGTATATCTCAATCAGAATTCTTAGTTGATTTTGCAACTAAAAAGAAAGAAGGGGTGACGATATTTAAAAGTGGAACTATGAACACGTTCAAATATCTCGGATAAAATGAATAATTTTTCTTCTTATGAAAAGAAGAAAATGTCTTCAAAAATAATTCGTAGAGCTTACACGTGTTGGGAAGATAAGACAGGGGATTTAAAACGTAAACATGAAATGCCGTATCGTCAAGTTTATCATGCTATGGGTGGAAGGCAAGTACAATTTTATAAATTTTCTGTTGCTATAGATAGATTGGAAGTATTTTTACATAAACCGAAATGGATGCATTTTGGAATAGATGGAGAAATTGAATAAATTTTTCTTCTTATGAAAAGAAGAAAATGTGTTGTAGAAAGTATACAGAAGGTGGTAGCAGATCAAAATGGATACGAGCATGTAATACTGCTTCTACGATGGGGAAATCACAGTGTCATAGAAAACATGGTATGCCTTGTGAATTTATAAAGATAGACGAAAAACTTTACGTAGGATTTAAAGATTTAGGATTTTATTCATGTGGTATTATATCAATAAATAATTTATATATTTATTCAGATGGGAGTAGTATTAATTTTTTAAAAATTAATAATTATGCGTAATGCATGTCGCACGTTGTGCATTTTTTGATTCCGTCTCCTTCTCCGTTATGCCCAATCTCTTGGCATTGTGTGTTCTTCCATTGGTCATTCGATTGAGATGTGTATTCAAAAAGCTTCTGCGGGCGACCTATGAATGAATTTGGACAATTGAATTTTCCTATAGCGCATTTACCTAATCCTGTAGATGCTAATTCTCTGCAACGAGCAGCTGTGGCAGAATCGCCTTGCCACATATATTCTCCCCCCTTGCATCTAGCCTCATCTGATACAACGTTTCCGGACATCATGTATTCCGTGAGAGGAATATTATCTCTGCACACATTATTCACTGGATGATTTTCAGGAAGAGCTTGTCCATCCATTGGTTCATCAGCTCCCGTTGGAACTACGGGAAGAGACGGGGAAAACCCTTCTTTTCCGTTCAAAACAACAACACCCTGTCCTGAACATGCTACATCTTTAATCCCGAAGAGAACGTATAATCCTAAAAGAAGAACGATATACAATACACCGCTTAATCCTAATACTGCGTTCTCGGAGAGTTGTGTTTTTCCAGCCCACATATTCATTGATTTACAAACACCGATGAATACTCCAACTGCAGATACGAAGAAAAGTAATTCTTTGATTGTGGCCATTTATTTACAAAAAGGAATTTTTTTGCATTATGAAAAAAGGAATTCATATTATAATGCAAAAAAAAGGAATCGTTCCAAAGAAAATTAAACATAAAGAAACACAGCCATGTTTATAAAATGGCCACAATGAAAATCCACATTATTAAAGAGAAACTATCTCCTAAAGATAGAGGAGGAAGTGGTCCAAAAACTTTTGCAAAAATTCCTTCATTATTATATCTTGAATTAATAGAAAATAAACAGAAAATAAAACAAGATTTAATCGATAAGGAATATAATCCTAAAAATTTTGGATCGCCGTTGGAGGAAATCAAAATGCCAGTTCAAGAAGAATATTCTACTCGTGATGAGAAATCCCGAAAGAGAGATGATGACAGAGACGACAAAAGAAGAGATGATGATAGAGATGATAGACGTGATGAAAGACGTGATGATAGGGATGATAGAGATGATAGAGATGAAAGACGTGATGACAGAGACGATAGAAGAGATGATGACAGAGATGAAAGACGTGATGACAGAGACGATAGAAGAGATGATGACAGAGATGAAAGACGTGATGACAGAGATGAAAGACGTGATGATAGGGATGATAGAAGAAGAGATGATGACAGAGATTATGATGATAGACGAGGAGATGATGATGAAATCTCTAATCGTCTACATGAAATTTTGAAAGATGACGACCATCTTTATGATGATCGTCGTAAAGATGATCGTCGCCATCGTGAAGATTATAGGGGTCATGACGAGGATTATCGGCGCGATGACAATGATTATCGGCGTGACGACGATAATTATCCTTCACAAAAAAAAGATAAAAGAAGTATTGAATCGTTTCATTCACAATCTAAACACGTTTCTTATGACAAATATAAAGAAGAGAGTGTTAAACATGCTCGTCCCCCAACATTAGCAGAATTAGCCAAACAAGGAGCGTATGTTCCGAAGAAAGAATTGAGAGATATCACAAGAATCACACAAACAGAACTGGAAGATGAAGATAAAAAGAGAGAACTTTTATGGAAGATTGAAATGCTCAAAAAATCATATCCCACAGCAAAAGAAACCGTTCCAGAAATGTCGATTCATACTAACTTATCTGAAATGCAAAAGGAATATGAGAACGCTTATCGCCGTGTAACTTTAGACAATAATGTTACAACATATAAGAAATATTTACATATTGGGTTTGTAGCAACAGAATATATTATGATTAATTATTTGAAACTTGATATGGCAGGGTTCGCAAATCAGCAAGCACTCAACATGAGTACTTACGATAGACTTCTCATTGAAATCGGAGAGACATCGATTTCGGAAAAGAAATCTCAGTTCCCAGTTGGTGTTCGTCTAGCAGGTGTTGTACTATTGAACGCCTTCCTATTCTTAATGGGGAAGATGGTGATGAAATCTACAGGAGCGAACATAATGAATATGATGGGCGGAGGTGCTAGCACCTCCGCCCCCCCTCCAAAACAGAAGAAGAAGATGATGGGTCCAAGTATCGATATAGACGACCTTCCAGATCAGAATAAATGATTCTATCGGAATAAATGAAAACGCATATAATATTTTACAACTGATAAAATATTTTTCAGAATAAATGGATGTTTCTCTCGAAGATAGAAACAGGCTAGAGAGAATGTTTATGATTCCTTCTATGTTTCAAATAGAAGGAGCGTATGATAAATCTTGCTTAATTAAACAGGACGCTTTTTCGTATGAAAAAGCATCTCCAATGGTTGAAAATACTCAACCATCTTCTCAAAATTTAATAGAAATGCCACACTTCATTCCGAGAAAAAACATTAAATCATCTTCTATTCTTGAACACAAAATTCCTAAAAAAATATTTCAAACATGGAAGAGTAGATATTTAACGGAGAAGGTATATAATCATGTTAGAAAATTAATAGATATGAATCCAGACTATGACTATTATCTTTTTGGGGATTATGAATGTAGAGAGTATCTCAAAAGATATTTCACATCTGAATATCTAGCAGCTTTCGATGATATCGTTCCAGGGGCTTTCAAAGCTGATTTCTGGAGATACGCTGTTTTATACAGAGAAGGTGGGGTGTACATAGATATTGATTTAGATATCCTGTATCCGCTAGATTCTTTCATTCCTAAGGACACAGATTTTGTTTCTGTAAAAGATAGATGTCCTCCAACGCATCCTAACGGAATTTATCAAGCTTTTATCGCCACAATCCCTCTTCACGATTTTCTGAGTTGTTCTTTGCAGCTCTGTCTAAGTAACGTTCAATCTATTTATTATGACAAACAAACATGTCTCGGAATAACTGGGCCAAGAATGATGGGAACAGCTATGAACGGAGCATTAAAAAGAGATGTTGAAACCGGATTCTCACAGGGAGAATTCTCTTTTAAAAATACGAAAGGAGAAAACTCGAAATATAAACTGTATATCTTTTCTGATGTTAGCAATGATATTAGAAATGAGAATAATGTATTGATTATGAATAACAAGATCGATGATTATGTTCAGAATAATTCTTATAGTATTCTGAGCCATATTGGAGGAGTTTATAAATCATGTCCATCGTTCTTCATAAAATATAAATATTTATGTTATTTAATCATTCTTGTGATGCTAATTCTTATTCTGATAGCTGGTATAAAATATTTTAGAAAACGAAAATAATTTCAATTTAAAAATGAAAAAAACAAAACAGAAATAAGAACAATAAAATGGCTTCTCATTCAGATGACGAATTTGAATTCACATGTTCTCATGAAAACCTCATCGAAGAAAGAGGTATTTTCCTATGTAGAGATTGCGGTGAGGAACAAACAGAATTAGCAACACAAGCATCGTCAGTTGCTGATGCTTCAAGAATACAGATGAGAAAAGTCGAAGAAACTGGAATTTTTAAAGATGTTGAAAGCATGAAATTTAACGAAAAGATTGTTATGATGGCCAATAAAATATATATGGATGTAACAAAAGGGAAGATATTCAGAGGGAAGAGTAGAAAGGCTATTATCTTTGCATGCATTTTTCACGCGTTCAAAGCTTATGGTAAAATACAGACACATGAAAAGCTTCTTAAGCAATTTGAACTAACAAAAAAATTAGGGCTGAGAGGATTGAACAAAGTTAATCTGCAAATTCCAAAGAACTCACCATTAAGAGAAACATCAATAACACCTGTTAATCTAATAGAAGAAATTATGGATAATTTCTCTTCTTCACCTGAACAGAAGAAGGAAGTGATAAGTATTTACGAAAAGATAAAGAATAAATCTTCTGTTCTTAATAGAAGCAGACCTCAATCCGTTGCATCCGGAATAGTTTTCTATTGGATTATTGAGAACAAGAAATCTATTACAATCGATGATTTCAAACAGAAAGTATCTCCGTCCTCTTCAACAATTTTAAAGATGTCAAAAGAGATAAAGAACATTTTACTAAATCTTAAACAATAATATTTTAACAAAAAATATTATCTCGAAACGTATGCATAATAACCGATACATAAAACTACAGAGAAGATAATCCAATAAAATAAAAACTTAAGATATGATACAGATATAGAAAGTTGAGTTGATTGTTTTCCGTTCTCAATTATAGTTACTGGTGCGTAAGACATGATAAATCTCGGACGAAGATAGTATAATGCAACAAAAACAGCGAAAAAAATTCCTATGAAAGGGATTTTTTTCGCATCCAGTAAATTTTTTGAAGGGAGGAGATTCCCCCCAAAATTCATTCGACTTGTTAGAACATCAATAGTGTATGAATCAGGAGTAGCAGCCATTTCTATTTATTCAAATAAAATATTTTATAAATAAATGGACGAATTTTGTTCGAAATTAGACAAGGAATTTTCTGTTCCTTTATTTCAGACTCTTCCGTTAATTGAACAATATCTATTATATAAATATTCTTGTATGGTTTTATCCTTAAATATCAAAAATTCTAAAGCATTGGCAATTGTAGAATTTTGTAAAGATGATGAGGAACTTGCTAAATACCCATCTGCAGATGTATACAGATATTTAATTGAAAAGAAAGAGGGGATTAGTTTAATTGATTTAATTAATGAAAATAACTTGTCTAAATTCAAGGATTTAACAAAAAGAATGGGTATTGATAGTTTAAGAACGAATAATGACTATCTATTAAAATATGCTATACGAATGAAAGCAAAACAAATAGAAAATTATTTAAGAGATATACTACAACCCACTAAAATGCGTCCTGTTGATTCGGCTATCAGAAACAATTTTTTTAAAAAAATTGGAATTGAAGATTCGCAATTTAAAATGTATTATATTGAAAGAGGGGATTCATCGTTTCCAGTAATTAGGGGAGAGGGGAATATTCCCCTCTCCCCTAAAAACGTGAAGCTATTTCATAACGCAGGAGCGATATGGGATGATTCGGTAAAAGGGTGGATATTCCCTTTAGGAATTGTTAAACCTGTAGAGAAACCTTCTATGGAAAAACCTGTAGAGAAACCTGTAGAGAAACCTGTAGAGAAACCTGTAGAGAAACCTGTAGAGAAACTGGAGGTAGATTCTGATGCAGAGAGATTAGCAAAATTAGAACAATTTTATGCTGAATATGACAGACCTAAAAGGAGTAGAGGAGCTGCTTCGAAAAAATATGATATAGAATATCAGAGATGTGATACTCCACCTGAAGATGACCCTGTCAGAGCTTTTTACGAATCACTCTACGATGAGAAACCTGATTCTGCTTTAGCAATATCATGGCTGGTTGAACGTGCTATTTATCCAAACGACGATGAAGAAATTATCGAAAAATATAAAGAGCTGTTAGAAAGAAAGAAAACTATATCTGTGCGTTGTAGAAAAATAACAAATATTGACGAGTAATAAATGTTAGTGATACAGTGGGTTATAATTGTTCTGCTTTCTATTATCACATTATTAAATTTTATATGTGGGTTAGTAGTATCCAAGCCAACATATTCAATGTTGAATAAAATAACATTTATTCTATCGTTAATTTTATGTTTATGTGTTTTGATTGGAATTCCTTCATCAGGATTATTCGACGATATCTATGCAACAACACCTATTATATATCTATATTTAAGCATAGGGGGATTAATTTTAATACTTTCAGTGCTTACGTTAATCAATAAAATAGGAAAGAATAAAAAAGCTAGGTCAGCTATTTCTGGTGTATATTTATGTTGTATTGCTGGATTTTTATACATATTTTTAACTTCCCATTTAGAAGTTGGTTCTTTTTATTCTGACGACGTTGGAAAATCTGTTATACAGAATATGGTATCAGAAAGAGAGAAAGGGAGTGTTTCTTCCCTCTCTTCTCCAACGCGCCCAGATGATTACATAATTCCTTAAAAATGAATTTTTTTTCTTCTCTAAAAAAAGAAGAAAATGTCTATATTTAATCGTGCTTGGTCAGCTCCTCTACGTTCTTCGAAAGAACGTCTGATGATGTTCTTTGAAAACCACACACATTGCCCACGTCACATATCTGAATCTTTTAGGAATCGAAAATACGCAATAACACGAGAACACGCTTTTCTATGGCTAAATCCTATTGGAACGAGATATGTAGCGAGTGTTCGTAAATTAGAACACATAAAACCTGACCTTCGTTCAGCTCTTCCTATTATTTCTTCAAAATTCATACCATCTGATGAAGGAGTATTAGAACTAAGATTTAATCATATTGTTGATGCAGGGAATACTGTTAAACTCCCTTTCGTTGTTGGAGAGATTGATGGGAAGCCTACTCTTTATACTGGGAGATGTCCGCTCCCTGGACGCGATACCAGTTCTCCTCCAACAGAGTTCTCAAAAGTAAACATGACTTTCGAATTCTATCCTTAAACGTTTCATTTTAAATAAAAATGAAATATAATGTTATTGATCTGTTTTGTGGAGCTGGAGGAATGTCAAAAGGGTTCTCAAAATATACTAACATTCTTCTGGGAATAGATAACGATTTGAATGCGATTGAAACTTTTAAAAATAATCACCCCTCATCCATAGCCATTTGTGACGATATACAGAACGTATCTAATAAACGTATTGAAAAAGCTATTGAAAATAAAAGGGTAGATATTATTATAGGAGGATGTCCGTGTACGCCGTTTTCATTGGCTGGGAAAAGAGATACAGAAGATGATAGGTCTTCATTATTCCTTCATTATTGCAGAATTCTAAAACATTTTCAACCATCTGTTTTTGTCTTCGAAAATGTTGTCGGTATTCTTTCAGCAAAGAATAAAGAAGGAGGTTTAATCCTTAATGATGTTTTAGATGAAATGGGTGGGTATAACGTTTCTTATGAAGTAATGAATAGTGCAGATTATGGAGTACCTCAAACAAGGAAACGTTTTATATGCGTTGGAAGGAGGAATGAAACAGAATTTACATTCCCTTTTCCTACGCATGAAAACAATTGGATAGCAGCCTCAACAATTTTAGAAGAAAAGGTCGATGAAAAATATTATTTATCACAAAAAATGATTGATGGTATGAATAATAGAAAAGAGAAAAATAAAGAAGCTGGTAAAGGGTATGGTGCTCAATTTTTGAAAGAAAATTCTCCTTCATATACTATATCTTCGAGATATTATAAAGATGGAAGCGACTGTTTAATAAAATATTCTGAAAATAGAATAAGAAAACTTACAGAATTAGAATGTGCCAGAATACAAACTTTTCCAGATACTTTTAAGTTCCACGGTTCTTCATCCTCAATATATTCACAGATAGGAAACGCTGTACCTGTTAAATTAGCAGAAGTAGTAGCAAAAGCTATAGTTGAATATTTAGAGAAGAATATAAATTTTTTTCTCCCCTCTCAAGAGGGGAGAAAATCTTCTTCTTCAGAAGAAGAACAAATTTTCAAATTTTCATATAACGCTCTTCTTTCGATGAATAAAACAGCTCTTCACAATCTATGTAAAACAAACGGAATAAAAGGGTATTCATCAAAAAAGAAGGAAGAGCTCGTTGAATTCTGTTATGAAGAACTTAAAAAAATAGGTAAAGCCGAATAAAAATAATTTTGTTTTAAACATTCCTTTCTGCAAATAAATGTCGCAACCGTCTAATGTATGTGACGAAAGTCATCCAGAACGTACACAGCCTAATACATTATCTACACCATGGGAGCTACCTGCAGGAACAAAGCCTGTAATTTCTGTTGGAGCGCCTGATTTAACTAATGTTGAAGCTAAAGAGGCAATGGCAACATTATATGATAACTCTTTTACCACAAAATTTCCGCGTGTCGAGAGACGGTTTGCTGACCCACCGATTCATCTTCAACGTTTTGGTCTGGTAAGTTTCGTTCCCTCTGCAGGAGCTACTCCAGATGCAAAAGGAGTGTTCGGATTTCTTAAAGTGAGAGGGAATTATGATAATGAAACTGAAGCAGCTGAGGCGGCTGAACGTATCATTAGACAGACAGATTCTTATCATAAGATTTATACAGCGTATGTTGGAAGACCTTTCCCGTTAACAGTGAGTAGTGATTTTTCAAAAGAAGTGAGTGAAGTGAATTTACAGAAAGAGATGTCAGATTGTATTAATGAAGATGTAAAACGAAAACGTGAAAAAGAAAAGAAAGATATTGAAGAAATTAAGGAACGTGAACGTAATTTATTAACAGAAACAAAACGTGAAGTTGAAGATACCAATGAAGTGTACAAGACATTATGTATTAAGAAAGCTAACTTATGCTGGCAATACATTGAACAGAGAAAGGCTATGGAAACTATGAGACAATCAATTATTCGCACAAGACAAGAAATCAAAGAAATCGACGATGTTGATCCTGTGCCTCGGCAAACATATTTTGAAGAATATATGGCTGCAAGAGGGCAACGTGGACTTGAAACAGCAACAAAGGAGGAAGCGAAGGAGTTGAACAATTTCATGAAATACTTAATTGACGAACCTGCCGATTTAGGCTTTTAATTTTTTTATTTTTAAAAAAATTATTCTTCAATGTCTTCGAACAATGTGTTGATTATTTCTTTAGAATCATCTGATATCGTTGACGTTGCTATAATCTTTTCTATAGCTGTTTTATCTTTCTTCTTAATCAATGTAACATTAATATTTCCATTAACAATTAGGCCTATTATCTTTGACGATAAATTTGCTTCTATAGCAGCCTTGAGCATATCAATAAAGAGTTTCTGTTTGGTTGCAGCCTCTGTTCCCGAAACTGATTTACCTTTATAAACAGCAATAGCATCTTTCACAACTCTTTCAATTGCTTCGTTATCCTTTTTCTTTATTGCCTCCTTGAAATATTTCAAATGATCCTTAATCTCTCCTGATGGAAGTTCAGGGCGGCTGTCTTCTCCAATATTAGGAGCGCCATGTTGAGCAAGTATCTTATATAATTCAGGATCAAGAACTTTGAGAGCTGTTGCATCAGATTTAGATAAGTTTTCAAGATATTTGACAGTATCTGCATCCATATTCTTCTCACTAAGGAAATGTTTGATAGCTTTTCTAATGAATAATGTCTTTTTCTGTTTAATAGCTTGTTTAAGAAGTTCCACTCCGTTATCAGGCATTGTAGAACTACTTGTAGACCCTCCATGTTTAGGTGAAGACGGTTTCTTGAAAGGGAAGTCGTTCATACATTTTACACTGCAGAAAGTTAATTCTGTTATACCATCATCTGCTGCAACAATTGATTTAAGCCCTTGTCCTTCAATCTGTTTTTGACATTTCTTATAGCAGCATTGTCTCGTCTTACATTCCTCTGGAGAGGAAATCTTTTCCTCTTGTGGAGAACTTCTCTTAGAAGAGCGTTTCTTCTTAGGTTTTGGAGAAGATGATTTAGGAGGAGATGATTCTTCCTTTGACGATTCTTCCTTTGACGATTCTTCCTTTGACGATTCTTCCTTTGACGATTCTTCCTTTGACGATTCTTCCTTTGATGATTCTTCTTTTGACTCTTCCTTTTTAGATTCTTCGTATAATTCTTCCTTAGATTCGGGGGATGATGATTTAGGTGGTGGAGGCGGGGATGATGATTTAGGTGGTGGAGGACTTTCTTCAACATGTTGAACTATATTAATCGTTATTCCTGCAATCTCTTTTAATCCTTGTCGAACTAATTCAAACAATGACGGATTCATATAAGACACCGCTGCTATTTCTCTATATCTTCTATAATCCTCTATCATTTTTGCAATACGTTCTCTTCTTTCTTGGAAACCTCGTCTTATCTGTTCAACTAATAAACGTTTATTTTCTTCTGATGTGTTTTTGAATTCTGCAACTGTTTCCAGCGCTATTCTTTCAGCCCTATCTAATTTATCATTAGATTCTGTCTCATTCCATAAAACATATCCGTTTCTTCGTAGTTCTTCTAAATCTTTTACTTCTTCTATGTAAGCAATGTCAGCTTCATCACGCACTTTCTGACATTCTTTTACATTCTTCTTGTATTCTTCGTACATAAACCCTAAATTAAATAAATCAGGAATTAATGGATGTATTACCACTCCTTCTTTACCCGCACCTTTTGAAAGTGGAGATGCACCCTTTTCAAGTTCTTCTACAAATACAATATCGAATGGATTAACTTCAACAACCTTTGTAATACCATCTCCCCAAGCAGATAAATCTCTAATTGTAGCTTTTCCTGCATTCTTTTTTGTTTCTAAAAATCCGTGAATACCTGCTATTGCAAACTGTGTTCCTTGAACGATAACCGTCTTTCCTTCTGCATCAACATACTTTCTTTCTGGTCTATAAAAATTATACAATCCACACATCGATTCGATATAAATTTCAACGTTATCATTTACATAAACTAAATCTTCTGCTGAAAGACCCGCGTACTGTTCCTGCAAATGAGTATCTAATAAATCTATAGAATACCCACCGTTTAATACGTTAAGAATGAACGTAACGTTTCTGTTAAATACCACATTTAACATGAATGTGTCATTTACCTTATCTATTCGAAAAATTGTAAATGTGATTAGTTTGCCGATAAATTCAAATAATGAACGTGTATATTGTTGATTCTCTGAGTATTTTTCAACTATAGCTGTGACATAATCTTTAAGGTAAATCGGTTCCAATAAATTGGCTTTAGTTGATTTCTCCCATTTTCTTCTCAATTCAGAAATAGCACGTTGTAGATACACTATTCCGATCTCTTTCACTCTATCATTTATTGGAAGATATTCAATCATCTTAATTTCATCTTTAGGCACATCTAATCTCACTAATTGTCTCGTCCCACCTCCTTGTATAACATACTGTGGGAGGATAGGTCTGTTTACTAATTTATCAACAGGTGCAGATGCCTGTTCTCTCTGAATAATTTCAGCTTCAACATATCCATCTAATAAACTTTTCTGTTTACTTGGAGGGAGACTATAATCAGATGCTTTCTCATTACTATCTAGGTATGTTTTTACTTTCTCTGTTGAAAAATCTAACATGTTTGCAATCATTGTGATAGTAAGTTCATCTCTCAATGCCATCGCCTTCACTTTTCTAATAGTTTTAATCTGATCTTCATGTTTCTCATCGCTATCTATTCTGTATTGAGCTGTTTTTCTTCCGACACCTTTAGATTTTTCCGTTGTCATAGGGATTTCAAGATATTTCATGATAACCTCATCGTTTTGAAATTTTCTTAATAAAATTGATCGAATGGACTCAACATTAAAAATGTTGTGGAAAGGGAGAGGTTGAAGTTTCTTGTAATCTCTCACTTCCAATGCTTTCGCGTAAAGTTTCTCAATTGGGAGAGATTCTAAATTTTCTCTTTCAAACATTCTTAATATGTTTATAATCTCATTTCTATTATTTTTTAATTTTTCATTCCATTCGGTGATATTTTTAATATCAGTAGGAATAAAGTTTGATAATTTTCCTTTAGATGGTTCTACTTGAGACGCGAGTAGATAGAGATTAAAATAATGTTGATTTCCAGTGCTAGCAACACGATTATTTAAAATCTGATCTATTAAAATTGCTCTTTCATCTTCATATTCTGACATTAATTTTTCAAGATATTCTATAACACTAACTACATTTTTTCTGTCGCGGCCTACTTCTTTATAAGAAACTCTTTTCTCGTCATGACTCGCTCCTCCTAATCCAACTAAATCAGCATAAGAATATTTATTGTTCGAAAGGATGTTAATTCTGTATATTAAATTATGCATTTTATAAAATTGTTCAGGTGTAGGAGGAATATATTCTTCTCCCATTTTTTCCATATGAGCTTTGATTGTTATTTCATGTAAAATTAACATATCATATAGCTTTGATGCTGATTTTCTAAAAAATTTAGGACGAGAGACAAGTCTAGATTTAAGAATTAATACACGAAGTCTATCTACAGATAACTCACTTAATTCTGCCTCTGTTTTTTCAGTTTCTTTTAATGCTATCAATTTGTATGAATCTCTCACTGAGTTGGAATATGCGAAATTTAATAAATCCGTGTAATCAGCGCGATTTAACATACTGAATAGTCTATACTCTGCTTCAACAATTTTGGAAATGAAATGATAGAAATCAAATAATCCTTCAGCATTTTTGATTACGTTTTCAAACTGCTCTTCGTAATCTACCCACCCTTCTCTCTTACTACTCCCTCCCCACATCGGAGAAGAGGGAGCTGCAATCCCTAAATCTCTCGCTTCCAAAAAATACGGAGCGAGAATCTCTCTCACTCTGTTTAATATTTTTTTCTGCCTCATTTGAGAAATAATTTCAAATAAATCAGAATTGAATTGATAAACATCTCTCTGTTCAGGACGAGTTCTACTAAGATAATCCATATTTCTTTTTTCGGCATACTTCACTGGAACAACTTCACCTCTTCCGATTTCCAAAGTGTTTCCTTTAGAAGTAGGTATTATTGGCTGTACTTTTTTCTGTTTTGCTAAAGCTTTATCAAATTCAGACACAACCCTCTCATTTTCCTTATAGGCTCGCGCTCTCTGTCCTGAAAAATCTATATATCTTCTAGAAGAGAACTGAATTTTAGGGGGTGCTCTACTAGAAACGCCTCTGTTAAGAGCATCTTTAAGAATAAAAAATTCATCAGATATGTGTTCAAGTATGGATTTCATTCTTAACTCGAAGAAATTCACAAAACTTAGGGATGCTTTAAATATACTGGTCTGCTCCTTAATCTGTTCTTTATAATCTTTGCTCCATATTTTATAAAATTCATAATACGTAAGCTCGTCTTGTGCTAAATATTCCAATGTGAATTTATCTCTCAGCTGAGGTGATAATTGAGAAAAAACATTCATAATAAATCTGTTTGAAGCGAGAGCTACCTTTCTCTTTCCATTAAAAATTCCTTGTATTATAAGAGCGCGTTTCATATCAGACGATAAATCAACCCAATCAGTAATTACACGATTCCCAATTGATAGAAGCTGTTGTATTCCAAGAACAACGTATTCGTTATCACTTTTTATATTGTTTAAGATTTCAGGGGTTGATAAAGCTTCAAGGAATTTTCTAATTTTAGCGTCTTCATCGGCAACGTTTCTCGATGGTGGAAGAGGTGGTCGTTGCATAAAAAGCGGAACAGCAGTTTTTCTATTTTCACGTGCTTCGACAAGTTTAGTTTCTTCAGGACGTGCACTACCTAAAAGACCTTTACGTCTCAGTTCTTCAGCTCTTTTTGCCAATGACGACATTTATTACTAAAAAATTTTTCTTAAATCTTTTATTTGTCGTGTCAAATAAATGTCCGTTTCTCTTCGGGATTGTTTAAGAATTTTCCCTTCTATAAATATGGGATTAGACGAACAGATGAAATGTTTAATTAAATTAACCGTACTCAGCGCAATAATTGTATATCTTCTCGGAACGGGGAAAACAGCATTACACTTTTTAATTTATAGTGGAGTTGTTTTGGCTATAATATATTTTATTCAAAAACGAAGATGTGTTGAAGGATATCTCCCGTTGGGAGGAAATCCCCCATTAGAAAAAAATTCCTCTTCCAAATCTGGAGGTGTAAGATACGTTGATATTCCAAATTCTGATTTGCCACAATTAAATCGTGCGAGAATGCTTGAAACCCCTCCTCCGCGTCAAAAGATGACAGCAGTTGGAATATACGGAGAAGTACCTTACTGTGATGATGGTGTTGATAGTAGCGACCCGAGAGTTAGCAGTTTAAACCAGTCTCTTGCAGGACGTCCGAATCCAAAAACTAAAATAGCTCCTCTCGTTCCAGTTAGAACACATGATTTAGATTATTGGAAACAGAACAATTTAATAACACATACTGCAATCAATGATAATAGAGAAGTCGATCTATACTTATCTGGTTACGCAGTTAGTACTTGCTGTTCATCTGGATGTGATAAATGTAGAAAACAACAATTAGCTCCTGTCGTTAGAGAAAATTATTCGTCATCTCCACAGTGGAAAAATATTGTTGCTCCAACACCAACAGATGCAAGAGCGTTTATTCCTTCTTTGAGACAACAAGAATATCCAAACCAAAGACAAGAGTATTTTGGATATTCTAATAGAAGAAATCCAACTGAAGAAGATGATAGTATGTATAAAGCAAGAGGGGGACAGGCAGAAAATAGTAGAACAATGACAATGGAATCGTTTCAAGCACCTTATCCATCAGACGGGGTTCCAACGATTCCGCGTTTAAAAAATTCTAATATGCCAATTAGAGAAAATTATGCTGGAGAAAACGATATGCCTAGACGAAGAACAGATGATAGTGTATATCAGAACCCTCCAACACGTCCGAACGAATCAGGATGGATGAATACTAGTTGTGGATACGACCCGACAAATATAAATTATAATATTCCGAATAACTTAGCTGCTGGAAGATGTGATAGAACTCTTGCAATGTCAGAATTTAACAAGAATATTTTCACACAGAACGTTGGACAGGATGATTTCTCTTTCAATCAAGTAAATGAACCAATAAATTCTAACATTGGTATTTCTTTTACACAGCAGTTCGAACCGACATCAGCGCATCAAGATATGGCTGGGAATAAATTTTATACAGCGAATGATCCTAGATTATACACTCCACCAGCTCCATCACCGTATATAGAAAGTGTTAGACCTGATAATGTGTATGACCCTCGTTCAGGAGGATATGGTACATCATACAGAGCATACGTAGATGAGTTTACTGGACAACCGAGATTTATGTATGATGATATTGATTCTGTTCGCGCACCTAATTATATTACGAGAAGTAAGATAGATAATCAACCTTTTGCTGAATCATACGGAACGATGGATAACAATTTTAATTTAGGTAGCGGAGAAAATGCAGGAAACCCTTCTAATCCGGATATTAGAATGCTTGCACAGGATAAATGGATGCGAGACAGCATTGAATTCAGACAGAGCATGAGCAACTCATTAATGAGAAAACGCAATGCAGAGATGTGGCAGCAACGCATTGCACCACTCAATATGTCACACAGAGGGTAATTGTTTTTCAAAGTATAAAAACATTCAATTTTTCTTTGTTTAAGAAAAATTAACGGCGTTCATATTTATTTAATCTATCTTGTAATTCGCGCATCTGCTGCATTAATTTATTATAATCTTTAGGCGGAGAATCATCTCTTCTTCTTGGAGGCTCATCTCTTCTTCTAGGAGGAGAATCATCTCTTCTTCTTGGAGGCTCATCTCTTCTTCTAGGAGGAGAATCATCTCTTCTTCTAGGAGGAGAATCATCTCTTCTTCTAGGAGGAGAATCATCTCTTCTTGTATCTTTTCGTTGAGGAGCGTTCTTTCTTGGCGGTGATTCTCTCTGATATTGTTTTCGCTGAGGGATTGTAAAATCGTCGTCAGATTCGCTACTAGAATCTGACGATGAATATTTTGAATTTGCTTTAAATTTTGAAGGTGGTTGAGAAAATTTCTTATAGAAATCTCTAGGTTCGTTTGATAGTTTTTTTCGAATTGGAAGTTCTGTGCGAAGCGATTCCTTCGTTTTAGAAAGTTCTTTTTTTATCGGTGGTGTCTCTTTTCGCAGAGGTGGTGTCTCTTTTCGCAGAGGTGGTGTTTCCCTTCTTCTAGGTGGTGTTTCCCTTCTTCTAGGTGGTGTCTCTTTCCTTTTCGGTGGTGTTTCCCTTCTTCTAGGCGGTGTCTCTTTTCTTCTTGGTGAATCATCCGAAGATGTACTACTACTACTACTTGAAGATGATGAACTACTACTCTTTGATAATTCTTCTTCAACACTTATTTCTCTATGATACGGTCTTCCATCTCTTTCCAATTTTGCATTTTTAATAGTTTGTATTAAATCAATGTCTGGAGAAAGGGAATTTTCTGGCTGTTCTTTTTGTGATGATATATCATCTCTTCTTGAAGAATCAACCTTTTTAGGCGGCTCTTCTCTTCTAGATGGTTCTTCTCTTCTAGATGGTTCTTCTCTTCTAGATGGTTCTTCTCTTCTAGATGGTTCTTCTCGTTGAGAATGCTCTTGTTTAGAAGTTGATGCAGTCGTATTTAATGCTTTCTGTTGCAACATCATTCTTTCTGCAGGAGTAATATTAGCATTTATGGCGTTTATTGTTTTTAAAACAACATCTTGATTGGCGAACGGTACTCGCCATCCATCATCTGTCGCGTTCCATCTCCCACCACTGGCGAGCATAATTTTTTGGTATTTTTTTCTATCTCCTCTGACAACTATAAACTTATCTCCTATTGTGTATTCTAGAAGAGACATTTACTTCCTTTCATTTTTCTTTTAAGCTTCGTCATTTAAAAATATTTTCGAAAATATTTTTAGCATATCTCTCCGATACACGAGAAACATCCATGGTCAAATTTAACACGAACAAGTTTTACATTGATTTTCGAATCTATATGCAGACGTTTGGAACAATTTGATGTATCAACATTAATATTTAGATTACCTTTACCACTTACTGTAATATAATCATCTTCAATATCAGTAATTATTCCCTCAACTACATCCCCTTCTTTAGGACAGATTGACATACAATCGATTTCACAAGTAACCTTTATTCCAGTGTCACATATTTCATTGTCTATAATTCGCAAAGAAGTAATATCATAAATAAATCCGTATTTTTCGTCGCATTTTCCTTTCATGGATGTTTGAATATTTTCTAAAATTTTAGAACGCTTGCAATCTTTATGAGGAACGAAAATATCTTTTTTAATAGTGTTTAACATCCCTATTTTCTTATTTTCAAAAGAAGAAAAATTATTCATTTTTTCCCAAGTCTCTTCAGGATATTCTCTGTTTCTGGAGAACGCTGAAACGCGAATGGAGAATCAGACCCTGATGATTTAGCTGGCGATGATTTTTTTGAAGGGGAGGCTTTTGATGAAGATGCTTCTTCTGCAGAAGAAGCTTCAATAGAAGATTTTTTTTCTCCATCGGTAGATTTATTTCGTGTTGTCCACCAGTAATATCCTCCACCTATAATTACTAATAAGCATATGATTATTATTGTGTATGAACGAGGGGGAGGAGAGTTTCCCACAACAGGAGGTGGAATATTAGCAGCTGCTCCAAAATGCACAGGCTGTTGTAATACAGGAGAAATTTCTTGTTTCTGTATATCAACCATCACTGGTATTTCTTGAGAAGCTTTTAAAACAATATACCAATTCTGAAATTTATTATCATTATTCTCAAGTTCTCCAGATATCTCACCGTTATCAACTGTCTTAAAATCAATATCATTTGGAGAAGAATTGAGAACAGCTTGATTTACTATTGCGATATCGAACGGAGGAGCGTCTGGTGGTGTTCCTGAAACAACACGCCATGCTATTTTATAATTTATTAAAGTATCATTAAGGTCTATAAGTTGTTTTGTCGAACTAATAACATACTGTTTAGACATTTACTATATTTAAAATATTTGTTTAAGAGAATATTTCAGATGAGTTGTTTTTCAAATAACTATACTTTATAAAAATTAAATGTTTGGTTTTATACTACTGCTACTACCATTTTTATATAAGCATAACGAAACGAATGTTTTAAGATTAACACCGAGAGATTTATAATTTTCAACGTGCAATTTTGACACACTATCCGTATAAAAATTATGAGGAAAATAATACTGTTCGCAACTCAATTTTTTAAAACATGGCTGATTCTTAAACGAATACAAATCAGGCATGCCATGTTTCCTCATACTATTTCCAGAATTTATGTCTATCCATACATATCCACCATTGTATAAAAGTTTCTTTGACATTTTTCTTCTTATGTTGAAGAAGAAAATATTTTCATTTTACAAAATAGTTGGTTCAGTTATCACACCAGTTGATGAAATTCTAATAATAGCTAGTTTAGAATAATTAATGCCGAAAAAATTATAACAATATGTATGTAATATTTCAAGATCGTTCTGATCAATTATGTTTGGAAAATAATATGATTGGTAATCGTATAATGTATTAAACATACATGAAGGGAGTTGTGGAAAATATCTTTCTGGCATGTTATGTTTTCTTTTAATTTTGTCACCAATCGTCCACTTAAAATAATTATTGACGTTCCCAATAACAAATTCTTTCTTTGACATTTTTCTTCTTTTATAAAGAAGAAAATAATTTCATTTTTCATGTATAGACATTAATCGACCATCTCTGTAGAAAGATTTGGTAAATATTTTTTTACAAACAATTCCTCTATGATTATTTTTCACAATATAATCTTTTATCAATTCATCGTTAAATATAGTATGTGGCATATATAGAAACTCTCCTCCATCATTTTTAAATATAACACTTCTCGTCTTCATCCAAACACGCTCCCTCCAAGGCATATTATGTTTTCTATATGCACATCCGATTGTCAATCGCCAATCCCGTTCTTTAGAAACATACCCATTAGAATATTTAATATCACTATAAAAACATTTAGACATTTTTCTTCTCGTTTCAAAGAAGAAAAATAATTCAATTTTTAGGTGTAAAGTATTTTATCAATGCTACCATTAGCATTAAACCCTATGTTCCTCATAGATTTCAACTCAATTCCGCATTTCCGAGTTTTCCTTATAACAGTTTTGAAAATATTTTTATTATATATAAGATAAGGTAGAGACACCGTAAATGCGGTTTTTGTTGTAAATTTAACACTTCCTACTTCAGATGTGTAGTGAATAACTTCATGCGGCATCTCATGTTTTCTAAAAAGCATATTATTCTTCGACCATTGTTTTGCAGAACTAGTACCGTGCGCATTTATTCGAGAAACACGTAGGGACATTTCTTCTGTTCTAAAGAAGAAAAATAATTCAATTTTTATTCGAAAGGTTCATTATTCCGTTTTTATCCAAGGATATCGTCCGTAAATTTCTGAAAACGATTCCTCTATCCCTATTTTTATTCTGTATAACATCTTTTTCTATTTCATCGTGATATATGGTAAAAGGGAGATATAGGGACGCTCCTCCGTTATTCTTAAACTGAATGTGTTTTGTCTTTAACCAGAAGTTTTCTGAAACAGGCATATCATGTTTTCTGTAAAGCTTATAATTTGAGATATACCAACGCCGTCGTTTTTCTAAGTCATTAGTAATATAATGAACACTACTTTCATTATAACATCTGGTCATTTTTCTTCTTTTGTAAAGAAGAAAATATTTTCATTTTATTTCTACGATATTTCCATTATTAAAAAGTGATACTTCAATCTCTCTTTTGTACATAATCCCACGGTTTCGTTTACTTTTCATCATAAATTTTATGATTGAATCATCGCTAATAAGATAAGGAATAGTTAACGAATTAGCACCTGTATTATTAAATGAAAATTCTTTCATTTGTCCCATATAAAACTCTCGATTCGGCATATCATGTTTCCTGAAATGCATAATACCCTTCTTCCAATGCACTATTTTCCTTATATCATCATCATTAGGATATGCACAAACGCGTTTTGACATTTTATTCTTTTGTAAAAGAATAAAATTTTTTCATTTTAGATTAGATACATGACGCATGCTACCGTCGAAATCAAACACAATATTCTTCATACATTTTGAATTCATTCCATTTTTGGTTTTCTTTATAATAATTTTATAAAAAATATCATTATATATGAAATACGGCAATGTCATTATTACTGATTTAATCTTGTTAAAATTAACCATCTTTTCCCCTGATAAATAATATATTGTTTCACGTGGCATTTCATGTTTCCGGTAAAACATATTATCTTTTATCCAACGTGTTGTGGCACAATCTTCATGATTTTGAACATTACGTAGAGACATCTTTCTTCTTTTTGAAAAGAAGAATTTTTTCATTTTTCTTCATACATCTCTCCATGTATATGAAAATGTACTTCCTTTTCAACATTAAAAATAAATCCTCGTTTTCTCTCGGTTCGTATCATCGTCTTCGTAATCATATTTTGATATATATCATGAGGAGTGTATATAAACATCGCGCCATTTTTAATGAAAGAGATATGCTTAGTTTTTAGCCAATAATATTCGTATACAGGCATATCGTGTTTTCGGTATTCTATCTCATTTTTCTTCCATTCTTTTATTGTTTCCAAATTATCTCCGTGTTGCTTTCTAATAATGTCACGTTTCGACATTTTTCTTCTTGTTTAGAAGAAAGAAAATATTTTCATTTTATGAAATATCATCTCCGTATTCATTAATACGTTTCAGTTCAGCTTTTATAGATAAAAGCCCATATTTTTTTTCTAATTTAATCTTAATAAACGCAATAACGCATAATGTATTTATTTCAGATGGAATATATAAATGAACCCCTTTTTCTTCAATGAAATATATTTTTAATGCCCTGTCAGTTTTAACTATTTCTTGAAGCATATTATGTTTCCTATCGTGTATCATCAAGCGTCCATCTCGATATTTATCTACCATCCAAATTGATGAAGAAAAATTTACATGAGGAGAACGACGAATACGAATAGACATTTTCTTCTTGTTTTGAAGAAGAAAATATTTTCATTTTATACAATATCCCCATCCTGATTAACACAATCATGTTTAATATGTCGTATCACCAACCCGTATATTTTTTTATATTCAATTACTGGATAGGTGACACGATCCTTTCCTATTTCACGCGGAAGGTATAAATGTATCCCTTTTTTTTGGTCAAAATATAGTTGTATTGAGAGAGGCATTTTAAGTATTTGATGCGGCATATCATGTTTCCTATTATGTCTAACAAATCCATCAAGATTTTTATCTATTAGCCAACTTACAGAAGAATAATTTGTAAAAGAATGGAGATTACGAAGAGACATTTCTCTTCTAAATATCAAAAAATTATTTTCATTTTTAAAAGAGTTTAAAAGATTCCAACAGAAAATAAAAATGGAAGACGTTATTTATTTAGAAGGCCAAGATTTCACTCCTGATGGAAGAGTCGTTAGTGATGGACGTCCATCAATTATTATGCTTTACGCCGACTATTGCGGCCATTGCAAATCGGCAAAGCCACAGTTTCAACAAATAGCTGGAATGGCTCCTAATTTAAGAGCGTGCGCTATTCACGGAGCAGACGGAGATGCTTCTGATAAGGCTGCAGAAGCTGCTATGAGAGGAATCCTTCCAGCATTCAAAGGGTATCCAACTTTTATCCTCATGGATGGGAATGGTAAGTTTGTAACAACGTATGAAGGGGAGCGAACAGCTCCAGCAATAATCGATTTCTGCAGCAAGAATTTATAAAGGTTCTCTCCAGCAATAATTGATTTCTGCAGCAATAATGTGTAAATTCGTCTATAAATTTTCTTAATTAAATTCTTTCTTCAATGTAGAAATAATAGCATTAATCATTGTTGAAGGATATACAGGAATATATTTTCTGGCTATATAATAGAAGAATAGTATTTCAATCATTCCTACAAAGAAGAATAAAATAATATTATCTCTTATTATTCTGAATAAAGGTATATCTTGTTTGCAATCAAATTTTAATAATGCTATCGTCAAAAAGAAAATAACTATTAAAAATGTAAGGACAATGGCTGTACTTTTTTTAAGCCATTCATTTTCAATAACAGTGGATTCTTCTGGAGTGTTTTTATAATAATTAATCCAAGGATTCAAATCTGTTTTTTTCAAGGATTGTTTCAGTAATCCTTTTGTATCTGCTTTTTGAATAGCTGGAATAAAATTATCCCTAAGAATAGATGTTATCTCATTCTTAAACGTTGCACTGGATAATTTGGATACATAAATAAAAAAGAATAATGACAATATTAAAAGAAGTATAATAACATGTAACGTTGAATTAAGAAAGAACGTAGTTGTTTTTCCCATTTTATTTTACAGAAAAATAAAATGAAAATATAAATAAATGAATACATCTGTTGATGTTAATAAAGGAATAACTGCTGGAGAAAGCATAGCTATTGAAGCGGAAAATCGTAGAAAAACAGCAGTTGATATTATGTTAGGTGTTGTGTTAATTGCTACATTTATTGCTACATTTTTCTTCACATTCGTATCAAAAGTAGAAGGGGAAGTAGTAAAAAATGAAATGGAAAAAATCGTAAGAGACCTTACTGCAACGATTAAATTATATACATTGAATTCCGACACAACAGTAATCAAAAATGTTGTTGCATCTCTTTCACCTCCTAATTTATCATCACAAGATAGAAACGTTGATGAACATAATTCAGAAATTAAAAAGAAAGCAGCTATCATATTTGGAATTATTATTATATCAGGAATCATTATCATTCTTACGCAAATAAAATATATTAAAACAGATTTAGGTGGTATTATACTTTCAAATATTATTGTATTAGGATTAGTAGGGCTGACAGAATATCTTTTTGTTACGAACATTTCAAAAAACTATCAGATAGTTGATGGTAATTTTGTTAGATATCTAATGTTAAAAAATTTACAGAGTTACGGAAATTCATAATATTTTATTTTAAAATATTATTCGTTAGCGAGATGGAATATTATGTCAGTATCGGATTCTTGTTTAACTACCAATCCTACTGAGTTGAAAATATCATTCAATTTTAATTTATACCCCTTATATGTTGGTTTTCCTAAGCTTATCTCTATTGATAATTCTGGTTGTTCCAGTAATAAATATTGTAAAGCATCTTTATAAATATCTCCTTTAAGACTTCCCGATTTTAGTATGTATGTTATTGTATTTTGTTCTTCAATAGCGAACACTAAATTATTATCAGATTTCTTTAGTTTTTTAGATACGATAAATACTCTATCAAACTTAATATCTAATAAAGATGTTCCGTATGATGTATATAGTAATCTATCGATTTCATCGTAATACAATATGTTATCATCTTCATTAATTTCTTCTTTTGTAAAAATCTTTATAGAAAAATCAACAACGCCTTTTTTATCAATATTGACACCTTCAAGTTTAGAGTTTCTTCTTACAGCTCCACATGTTGTATCTTTAAAATCTATTAGCCCTGCATCCTTCAAAAATTTAAAAATTGTTGAGCATAATTTACCTTTTCCTCCTCCAAAATATCTCCAGTAATCAATGCGCTGTTTTACTTCAGAAGTAAGTTCTACTTTTGTCATTTTTAAAGACTCTAATACGTCAGTATCAATATCAGACTCTTTCCAAGAATCTATCCAACTCTTAGGAGGTGCAATTTTCAGTCTATTAATTATCAGAGATTGAAGATCAGGAATGCTCCAAGTATCACATCTTCTTCCTGTAGCAATTGTTCTTGTATCTTTATTCATATCTCTGCCAGTTTCACTCTTTCTGTTATAGTCAACGATACAGAAAGAGTCTGTTTCAGCGTTAAATAAACCGTATAATCCGTATTCATTGTTCTTGAACCTTTCTCTTTCACTTTTAGTTGTTTTTGATAATTCTAATTTATCTAATGGCTCAGCATCTCTCCAGTTCCCTATTTTTCCATCTTCGGAAACCGAAACAACTCTAAGAATATTTTTCTTTCCGTGTGTAAGAAGAAGAGCTGAGAATATACGTGTAGCAGTCGTTGTAATATATTGGTTGAAATGTGCAAGAACAAATCCGCAAAATTTTATATTTGTAGCTTGATTCATTCTAAAATATTTTACAACATTTTCTAATAATGTTTCTTGTATATCAAAATCAAAAGTAGTAATGAGTGTTGAGAACTGTTCTTGCGTTTCAACACTGCATAATTTATTTATATTATTTTCAACAACATCTCCTAAAGACCTTAATGCATCTGGAAAACCTATGTTTTTACATACATGAATATTTTTAGTATAATATTCTGTATATGATAATGTTCGAACATTATCTATGTTTTCCTCAATATTTTCTACGAGAAAATATATACCATCTTTTTCTTTCAAATAACAATATATACCATACTTATTTCTAATATTAATTTGCTCATTAACTATCTTGTTTAGAACAGTGATTATTATAAAATCCGCATCATCTATAGGAATTTCTTTATTTAATGATTGAAGTGTCCATTGTTTAATGTCTTCATAATCAGTTTTGAATTTACCTAAGAATATTTGCTCTATAGAATAAATTATTTTGTATGTTAATGTATTTGCTGTGTATATATTTCTAAAATTTTCGAATGTTAAGAATGTTTTCTCTTGTTCTTTTATATTTTTTGAATCTGTCGAAGTATCTAATAATATTTTTAAAGCTTTTGATATTTGTATTTTTGAATAATCTTCGGATAAATAATCTACTATATTTTTTAAAGTTAATTTGTCATTATGTCTAAAAATAGCTTCTATTTTTTCAAATATTTTATTCGATACTGGATTAAGATAGAAGAGATTATATGTTGAATAATCAAGCTTGTCATTAGGAATCGTATGAGGAATTATTTTATAATCAACAATATCTCCGTCCTCATCTTCTTCATATGTTATTTCATCAATGATTTGATCCATTTTTACCCCGTCACATTTATAAGAACATTTCATATATTCACATTCTGGCTGATCATCTTTACCAACGACTCTATTTCGTATATAGTTTAAACTGCAATCAATAGCTGATTCAATAAGGAGACGTAACATATTTTTAATCGAAATATCCTTATCTTCTGAAAGTTTATACATATGTGCGAACAGAGAAATAAATTTTTGTTCATCTTCGTTCTCCCCTTTCTTCGGAATATTAACAAGTTGCAAAATATTAACATACGGGTCTGCAGCAAATTTTGGATCATGATTTAATAAATACCTATGAGAGCCGAGACGAATACCTCTTGCTAAAGCTTGAAAAGTTTCTGTATAGTTCCAATGTGGAACTATGATACCCTCGAATTTAATATCTTTAAGTGAGAACCCTTGACTAATAACTCTCGTTCCTATCATCACCTTTATACGTTCTCCTAAATAATTCTCTGGTTTATCGAACGCTTCCATAATTTTTTTCTGCCCTGCAGGAGTATGGGATTCACTTGAAATCAAAGCATATCTAGGAGCAGAATATGTCTCACTTCCGTTCGTTGATTCAAATCCGAATAGTTGTAATAATAAACAGAATACGATAGCTCCACTACCTCTTAAATTAGAACAGAACAGAAAACATTTACCTTTAGTGTTCAATATATGCTTAATTATTTCTGCATAGTATGAAGAATATTCAGAGAGCGCTCTTAATTTTTCTTTATTATCTCTCTCAGTTGTGTCATCCATCATTTTTTTAAATTTATCAAAAGGAACTGTTTTAGGTAAAAGCTGTTTTACTTTTTTATAATCATTGTCTCTATAATATTTTACAGCAGAATCAATGTCCGCATTCTTATCATCCAATAATTCTAGTATTTTATCAGATTGCTCTTTTTGCGTTCTTAATTTAATCAGATCAGGTATTTCATCAGAACTAAAAGAATATGTCATATTAGTAACATCTTCTGTAGTTAATTTTTTAGAATTACTAGTTATTTTCACATATTTTTCCCACCCCCTAGAACCATAACTTCCGTTGGGAAAAACAAAGAGGGATGCGTTTTCGGAATTATCATAAACACCAGATTTTTGTGAAGACATATCTTCTTCATACGCTTGATTATACGCTTTTGTTTGAAATTCTGACATTTCTACTGTTTTAACGATAATATATTTCAATCCGAGTTTTTTAGATTCTTCTCTGCTTCCTAAGAAACGTTTCTTAACATCTGCCTTAAAGTCTTCTTTAAGAAAAGAAATTCTCCCCTTAAAAATATTCTTTAATACTTCCTTTTTACTTTCTTTTACTACTGTTATTCCTTTTTTTCTTTCTAAAAATTCTTCTACAAATTGTTTCCCTATAGGTAGTTTTTGAGATTCTGGAATAATAAGATTCATGACAGCAGCTATCTCTTCAACTCTATCATTCATGGGAGTTCCTGACATGAGAATGATTTTACAATTTCGTACTTTATGAAGAAATTCATACATTAGTTGATAATTCTCTTCCATATTGGGGTTGTCAGTATTTTGAATTCTAATACCATGTACTTCATCTATAACAATCACTTTATTTGAATATTGTTCAGCAATTCCTTCTTTATCTTTAGTAAAATCTCTAACGTGCTTTATGAAAGTTTGAAATTTATAAAAAGCTCCTACAGCTTTTCCTAAACGAATATTTTTCTTTTTATCTGTGTCAGCTTCAATATAAGAATCTGTTAAATAATCTCCAGCTGTGCATTTGTTTGCTATTTCATTCTGAAAATTTCTAAGAAGAGATTCAGATGAAGCAAGAATTAAAGCTCCATTAATTCCACTGTTTTCCGATTTAATCTGTTCAATAGCTGCAATAGCTGAACAAGATTTTCCCGACCCTGGAGCGTGAATAACAAGAAGAGATGAATATGGGGTGTTTGATGATAAATATCTAGCTATTGTCGATTGATATTTAGTTAACCATCCTGTTTGCTTTGGAAACTCCTCATCTCCAAAAAGTCTATTGTCATAAAATTCTTTTTTCTTAAAAAGACTAAGATAAAAATTCTCGTCATACGGAGAGAACGGTTCGGGGTGTGTAGACGGATATTTGGGTAGAAAATCGACAATTTCCATTTGTTTTATTTATTCGAGGTTTTAAAGAGCTTTTCAAAAAAATCTGCTGAAAATGCAAAAATTTTTTTCAAAATAAAATGTTGAGAATAATAAAATGTCATCTCCTGCTTTAATTGACTTTGGCTTCGGCAAAAAGAGACGTCGTTCTCGTCGTCGTTCTCGCAAATCTAAATCTATGAGACGTTCTCGTTCTCGCAAGTCTGGTCGCCGTTCGCGTCGTCGTTCGCGTCGCTCACGCAAGTCGGGCTCAAAGAGACGTTCTCGTCGTCGTTCTCGCAAATCGGGCTCGAAGAGACGTTCTCGCCGCTCTCGTAAGTCTCGCCGCTCTCGTCGTCGTTCTCGCAAGGCTTCTAAGTCTGGTTCAAAGAGACGTTCTCGCCGCTCTCGTAAGTCTCGCAAATCACGCAAGTCTCGCAAGTCTCGTCGTTCTCGTAAATCCCGTAAGTCTCGCCGCTCTCGTCGTCGCTCGCGCAAATCAGGCTCGAAGAAACGTTCTCGTCGCTCGCGCAAATCCCGTAAGTCGCGTAAATCACGCCGTTCGCGTCGCTCCCGCAAGTAAACGATAACGTTCGTTCGAGTGAAGAGGGTGGGATTTAGATAGAAAATTCTTTTTTAGAAAAAAAGAAATATATAATAAATGTATGAATTTTATTTTCTCATACTAGTATCATTATATTTAATGATGATAGGAGGATGGGTAAGCTATATTGCGCCAAATTACAAGAATTCTGTTATATTATTTTTACATTCTAGATTGATATTAACATTCGGATTGTCTATGCTAGTAACATGTTTAATATACATATATTGTAACAGAACATGTACATTGAATAATATAGATACGTTCGGACAATCTCCAACACCAAAGATTTTATTATTTTTATTATTCGCTCAATGTATGGTGTCAGGAATATCCAGCATAATAATTCTTAAACAACTTCTTCCTCATGAACAATTATTATTAAAATCTCCACTTCTGCCTATCTCTATTGCATTATGTGTTGGTTCGTGTATTTTACTTGTAGCTAAAGGAGTATATGATTTAGGAGCAGATAAGAGAATAGAAGAAGGACTCGCAAAATTTAACAAAGAACAAGCTGCTTTATTCGAGAAGAAAAAGAAAGAAGAAGCTGAAGCTCAGGCTAAACAAGCTGCAAGAGCAGCAGCCGTAAGAGTTGTAAAAGGAAGAGAAGCAGCTGAAGCTACTATCGCTGCTGCAAAGAAATCCGAAGAACAATTAAGGCAGGAGAATATTGAGCAATATAAACTGTCATTAATGAGTGAATCTGACAGAAAGAAATATTTAGAAGCTAAAAAAGCCAAAGAACCAGAGAAAGCTCCTGTAGGTGGAATGGTGGTTAATCGGCCATTCGGTGGAGGAGCAATGAATGATGGAAGCGACCCAGCATTATTAAAAGCTAGACAGGAGGCAGAGAGACAACGTCAAATTCTATCTGGATTAGAAAGAGATGAACAACGTTTTAGAGCTGAAACAAAGAGATATGCAGAAGCCGAACAGAAACAGGTAGAAGCTGATAAACAAAAATATGAAGCTGAACAAGCACGTAGAGATGCTTTACGAAAAGAGACAGAAACTAGATTGGCACAAGGAAGACAGCAAGGTGACCCGACAAAAGCGAGACCTAATATTGGTGGAGAAGGAAATTTTGTAAGACAGACAAAAGGAGGTGTGGCTTTTACTGTTCGTCCAGAAAATGGAGAATTGGGGGAAAGATTACCAGTATATAATGCTCGAGATAAACCATCACGTGTTCCATCTCGCCCTCCTTTATTACCACCTAGACCACAGCCACAACCACAACAACCGCCACAACTTCCATCTAGACCACAGCCACCACAACTGCCATCCAGACCACAACCACAACAACTGCCATCTAGACCACCACAACAACAGCCACAACAACAGCCACAACCGTCTAGATTCCCTAGACGGTCTCCTATTGATGAAGATGCTCTTGATGCTCTTGATACAAGAGCATCAAGACGAGCGCCATTATCTGAAACAGAAAGTGAAGGTGAAAGTGGTGATGAAGAAAAAGCTGATTCTGGAAACGTAAGTGATAGTAATAGTAGTGGTGCTGGACAATTGAGTATCAGACCGCATGAAGAATTAGAACCACCAGTTCCGATACAAAGACAGTTTCAAAAATCAGGGAGAGTATTGAGAGATGATAGTTATCCAGTACGTCCTAAAGTTTTGAACCAAGACAGATATCCATAATTATTATTTTTATTAAATAATAATTTAATAATTTTCAAAAAAGAACATTGGCTGGGGGCGCTCATCGTGAACATTTTTCCATATGTTGGTCGTATTCCTCATTACAATAAAATAATTTAGATCTAGATACTCCATAACATTTTATACATGAATAAAATTTATCGCTTAACGGATTAATAAATTTTATACTATCAGATTCTTTATAATTATTATAAAATAAATAAATAACTGCTAATGGATGTAGATTAAACATAATTTTTAAATCTTCATTCGACATATTCTTAAATTTTTCTATCCATTTTATTAAAATTAATCCGCGTTTTTCACGAGATAGATTTATTTTACTATCACTTGTGTATTTGTCTGGATTATACCGAATAAATACAGTATACCCTCCAAAAAAAGAATGAAAAATATTTTTCATTCTATTTAATTCATTTTCGTCTTTAGATAAATTCGAACAATCAGATCCATGTCTATCTCCGTTTTCATCAACTTCTATAATGACACGTATATTTTTAAAATTAAAAACGAAATCTGGACGTTCTCTACCACAAATAATATCTACTAACTGATTATATTGAAATTCTTCATAAAAATTATCTGTTAACAAATTTAATACGTGTAATTCATCGTGTTTTTGATATTTTTTAAACTGTTTAAATTTTTCATCCATTTCGCAAAAAGATACACATAATTGTTTATCTGAAAGAATATCTAATGTTCCGCATTTTATACATGGATTTTCTGCTAAAGATATTTCATTCTCATTTTTATGTAATTCACAATGAATAGACATTTTATTAAATCCATATGAAGCAATATTTCTACAACTCTTTTCAATACATTGTTTTTTAGGCAGATATATCATATTCTTTTCTTTATGTTTAGCACATTTAGTAGGTTTCATACCACACAATCCATATGTTGCTGTTGTATTACATGTATCACATACTTTATTTCTAATATTAATACTACCATTAGGAGAACATTCAGAACACCATGACGCTTTATTATCATTTGGATATCCAAATGACGGATAAGATTTTAAACATTTAATACATTTAGGATATTTTGTAAAAATAGCATTTTTAGGTGCGCATTTAACACACCACTGATATTTTTTATCTTCTACACCAAATGAAGGATGTTTTATCCTACATATAACGCATTTTTTACTTTTAATATCTTTCGTTCCTTCAGGCGCACATTTAGAACACCATCTCTTCTTATTTTCAGATATATATCCATATTTAGGTTCAGATTTACGGCATATTTCACATTTTTTATCTTTATGATTAATAGTTCCTTCAGGCGCACATTTCGAACACCACATCGCATCTTTATTTTCATAACCGAAACTCCTTCGATGTTTCAAGCATTTTACACAATTTTTATTTATTGATATTGCCTCAGGAGGAGCGCATTTAGCACACCATACTCTTTTTCGTCCCTCGTTGGGTAATCCATAACATGCAGTTGTGATTAAACATTTAATACATTTATCAAAAGAAATGGAATCCGGCGGAGCACATTTAGCACACCACTGTGTCTTTGTTGTTCCCAATTTTCCGAAAGATGCACATACTTCATGACATACTATACATTTATTTCTAAGTAAAACTGCTTCTGGTTCTGAACATTTTTTACACCACCGCTTCTTATTTTCTGAAATAAATCCGTAATTTGCAATAACTTTAGAACATTTCTCGCACATTATTTTTTTAGCAGAAGTATTAACACATTTTTTACAATGATTTCTCTTAGAATAAAAATCGTTAATAGTAAGAACACTCAAACATTTAGTACAAATTTTTTCTGTCATTTCAGTGACTATGCATTTGTTTAAATTATTATTTGATAAAAATAATAATTTAATAATTTTCGAAAAAGTATTGATGCATTGGATGCTTTTTAGAAATTTTTATTACATCATGTGATCGAAGTTCGTGAGTATTGAAATCTCCTAGTACAGTGTTCCAAACACTCAGTTTAGAGTTCGCAATTTGCATTCCTATTTCAGCCTTAGTTTGTGATACAATAATTTCGATTGTTTGGTCAATCATATCCTGTAACATATTCACATTGTTGTTAGGAATGTTATATCTTGAATAGATATCCCCAGTAATTGGGCGATAGTTTCTATATACAGCATCAAGTATGTTACATATTTCACTATTAGGAACTATCAATCTCTTTCCCTGCGGATGAACGCCCTGCAGTAGCTCAGTAATTTTTGAAGAAATTTTATCCACAGTTTGTTTCGAAAAATATTTCTCAATTCCTGTTGTTGTTTCTGAATACCCAACGTAGCGTGTGTAATTTAAATCGCATTTAGTAGTATTAGGAATTGTACGATAGCTCATTTGTTTTCTGCAATATATTTTTTGAATAGAATTTTGTATTTTTAGAATTTAAAAGGGAGAGATAGAAAGAAAAATGCCACGCATATACTCAGATTCCGATAACGATATTGATGACGACGTCGATGATTCCGTTGAAGAAATTTCATCTGAAAATAACGACAGTGATGATGAAGAAAGTAGTGAAGAAGAAGCATCTTCTGATGACGAAGCCTCTTCAGAGCAAGATGATTCGGATGGGGAAGCCTCTGATGAAGCATCTGATGATGAAGCATCTGATGAAGCATCTGATGAGGAAGCATCCGAAGCATCATCCGAATATGATTCATCCCCGCCAGAATCTTCAAATGAAGAAGCATCAAATGTTTCTTCATCAGACGCCTCTTCATCTGACGAGGAAGAAGTTCCCACAAAAACATCTATCGTTATACCAATGAAAAAAACAACAGGGTATATATTATTCTGCAAAGATGAACGTCCTCAAATTTTAATCGATCATCCTCAATGGAAAGGAGGAATTATAATAAAAGAACTAGGTAGTAGATGGAAAACTCTTGATGCAAACAGAAAGAAATTTTATAACGATACAGCAAAAGAATTAAATTCTAAATTATAAATAAATCAAGATTTATTTATAATTTAGAATTTAATTCTTCTAAATTATAAGCAATTCAAGCTATATATAATAAGAATCCAAACGAGAAGAACAAGAATAAAAATTGCATTTCTATCACATTTACAATGAACAACAAGATATATATAGAAAAATGCCAGAATTAAAGATATGAACATTCTTAAAATATTCGTGTTAATTTTTTTAATACACAGAGAATGGCGGACATGTTTTTCATCGTTTATTTCTTTTTCAAGAAGCCATAACCCAATAAGAAGAAACGGAATATATTCGCAAATTTTAAAAACGTGTTTCATTTATTTCTAAATATATTTAGAAAATATATTTAGAATGAATAAATGGAGAAAGATATTCAAGATAAAAAGCTGAAACGAAAGCGAAAACCAATTCACGTCATTCTTGATTTAGACGAAACGTTAATAAATACCGCAACTCCCGACGAGATAAAATCATATGCTATGTCTCCCGCTAAAACAAAACATTTTAAAAAGCATGACATGGACGGTTATTACATTGTATTTGAGAGGCCGCATCTTCAAGAATTTCTTGATTGGCTGTTTCAAAATTTCAAGGTGAGTGTATGGACAGCTGCAACGAAAGAGTATGCATTATTTATTGTTGATAAAATTATACTTTCCAAACCTGAAAGAAAATTGGAATATGTGTTTTTTTCATATCATTGCAGCATGTCTAAAAAATTGGGAAAAGGAACAAAAGACCTTTCATTATTATGGGATAAATATAAAATAGAAGGATTCGCCTCTCCATACACTGTTATTATAGATGACTACAAAGACCATGTTCATAAGATTCAACCTGATAGATGTATTATAGCTGTTCCGTTTGATGTTCATAACGAAAACAGTGAAGATGATGAATATTTAAAACGCTTACAAAAAGAGATGGAATGTTTATCATCTGGAAAATGTGAAGATGTAACAGTACACACTCCCACCATTAATATGAATCTGTCATCATAAAATTTTTTAATTCTTTTTGTTAAAAAAAGAATTTCTTTGAGAATAAAATGGCTGCAAGTATGTCAATGTCAGCTAGTGCGTTAGAAGCAGCGCTTAAAGCTATGTCATTGAAACAAGTAATAACTTTCGCGGTTGAAAACGGTGTTCCTTATGATGAAGACGACGATAGTAAAAATTCTCTCATAGTAAAACTTTTAGCAAAAAAAGCAGAATCGTCTTCAGTTCAATATTATTCTGCTGAAGAAATAGATGCTTTATCAGCTGCAGAAATAAGAGACTTAGGAGAAAAATACAAAACACTAGCTGGTATAACAGATGATGATAGTGCAAAAACGATGAGACCTAAACTTAAAGCTAAAGCTACCAAAATACCTAAGGCTGGGGCATCTTCTCCTGCACGTGCAGCATCTCCTGCACGAAGACCTCCATCTCCGGCACGAAGACCACCTTCTCCTGAGAGACGTGGAATTAAACTTGACCTTACTCAATCATGCGATGATGTATTCAAATCAAAAGAGAAATGTACATCACCTGAACATACTAAAGAATTTATTGCTAAATGTGCAGCAGAAAGAGGTATTGTTCTGACAGATGAACAGAAGGCGAGTAAACAGAAATCGTGTGATATGATACATGATAAAAAGAAATCTGACCATTGGGAAAAATTAGATCCCGAAGAAAGAATAATCGCTGAGTATATGGATCAACTTAGTAAACCAGTTTTAAAGAAACTCATAAAAACTAAAGATGTTCAAGAAGGTATTAAACGATACAATATTGAAAATGTTGAGAAAAAAGCTCTCAGTGAAGACAGAAAGGAATTAATGATTGGTTTATTTATTCTTCTTGAAATAAAAGGTGCAAAATATGATTTTGATGATATTATTGTTTCACAAGGAGGAAAACCTCTCAGTGAAATAAGAGATCTTGTAAAACGCAGAACTAGAAGATCTAGAGAAGTTTCAGAAGTTGAACAACCCGTTCCTCCTATGCGTCCAAGACAAGAAGCACCTTCAAGACCGAAGACACCCCCAAGAGCAGCTACACCTCCACGCTCTCCTAAAGCAAGAAAGCAATGCGATTTTTCTAAGATTTCAACATCATTGGGTTCATATTTTGCAGAAGCTAAAGATAGAGATTCATTAGTCAAAAGATTTAAATTAGCTGTAACAGATAAATTAAGAAAAAAACCAGAATTTAAAGATATTACGTTCCCTGAAACTCTTCCACCTTATATACAAACAGCTAAAGAAGTTGAACAATACTTATGTGATATTGTTCAACAGAAAGAACCATGTGATGAAACTAAACCATGCTCAGACCCTGAACAGGCTTGCGATGTCGACAGTAAGAGGTGTGTTTCTGTTCCAAATTCGTATAAATCTAAAGTGTTTGAAGCGAGAGGAATGAAATTCATCGGTAGTGAACAAGCTCTAGATGCTGTAAGAGAGCATTTCCGTAATGCAACACCTCCACCTCCCGCTACAACTCCGCCACGTGCAGGAACACCTCCACCTCCAAGTTCACCACCTCGAAGAGCATCAGGGAATAAATGTGATGCATCAACAAAATACGCATGTCCCGAAGACGAAGCTTGTGATCTTCGTAAGGGGGTGAATCAGAATAAATGTGTACCTTCTAAAGATGCTGAAGTAACAATGTTCGGAAACATTAAACTTATTGGTAGTCCAGCAGCTATCGCAGCAGCAAAGAGTCAGCTTGAAGCGTGTAGTAGTTCCAACCCATGCAAGAAAAAGGGAGAGGTGTGCGACCTTGATAACAGTGTTTGTGTTCCAGATTATAAAGGCAGTAATTCTGAAAAGATTGGCGACTATACATTTATCGGTAGTGTAGATGCTATTGCTGCTGCTAAACGAGAATTTGCTAAAAAATCTGTGCGCCCAGCATCCCCATCATCTCCAGCATCCGAAGTAGATATGGCTAAATTAAAGAGAATTAAGGATAGATTAAGAGGATTAGGAGTGTCTGATAGTATGATGAACGGAAAATCTATCGAAGAACTTAACCGAATGTTAGAAGCGCAACAAGTTCAAGAAGAAGGACAGTCTCAAACAGTGGAAAATATTTTAAGAAATCTTGAAAAACGTGGCGGAGGTGCATCAAAGAATTTGGATAAAGTGAGAGAGAATATTTTCAAATGCTTGGGGATTACAACAAAATAATTATTTTTAATTACTAAAAATAATAAATGGCGTTTCGTGTCTATACACCTCTTACAGCGATACAAGATTCGACAGTTTATAAATGGGGGAACATATTATCAACAAACGTTTTATCTCCTTCGAACGGAGATATCATGTCATTCAACGGGTCTTTATGGGAAGCTATTGAACAGAAAATGTCAATGGGGGATGGAGTTCCCCTATCACAATCACTCCCCCCACCAAATGTATCTCTTTCTTATAATATCAATGGGAGGGAAGAGAAACATTCTCCAAACGTGTCTCTTTCATATAATATTATTGGGAAGAATAATGTTTCTCCTTCTTCTCAAATTGAAAACAATGTTCTCCCAGCATTGAATACATCTCTTACACGAGAAGATTTTGTTTCTGTTCTTGGAAGAGAAGAAACAGATTCTCTTTTTGAAATATTAGCGTCCGTGTTAATAACAGAAAAAATAATATCTATAGCTGGATGTCAAAATACTTCAGGAACAAATAATGTATATATTGGAGGTGGAAATTGCAAAGGGAGTAAGAATACTTTTGTTGGAGATGCTGCTGGAGGGGAGACATTAAATGCCTCAGATGCCTCAGATGCCTCATATAACACTTTTGTTGGATGCGAGGCTGGCTTTAGCAATAAGACTGGTAATGGAAACGTAGCAGTGGGTGTTGTGGCTGGTGCTTCTCTTGATGCTGGTTGCTGGAACACGTTAGTAGGTCAATCTGCAGGAAACTTTGTTAAGAATGCTAATGCGAACGTTGCAGTTGGTAGTAACGCAGGACTCTCTTTGGTAAACGGTGAGAATAACGTTGTAATAGGAGATGGTGCAGATGTTTCTTCTGAAAATGCAAAGAATCAGATTGTTATTGGAAAAGGGGTAATGGGGTATGGGGATAATACTATTACGTTTCCTAAAAATCTTACACCTTATCCATCAGGAACAGAAGTTAATTTTTCTTCTACTGGAGGTGGATGTTTATACCCCGTATCTTCTTCTTTACGTTGGAAAGAAGATATAGCAGATATTAAGGAGAAGATTGATACGAGTAAGTTATATGATTTACGCCCAGTCACATATAAAACAAAAATAGGACACGGAGATACTACAGCGACACATATTGGATTAGTAGCGGAAGAAGTCGATAAACTCTTCCCTCATCTCGTTCCAAAAGATGATGAAGGACATCCTGCTTCTGTGAGATATTCTCTTCTTCCAGTTATTGTTATCGAAGAGCTTAAGAAACTAAGAGAAGAGGTGGAACGTCTTAAGAAATAATTTTTCTTTTTGCGTAAAAAGAAAAGATAGATAATTTATATTAATCTTTTATATTGTATTTTAGTAGGTCTTTTTGTTTGTTTCATAATCCATTCTGCTTTTATTTCGATAAGATTATCTACTCCTAATTTTCTAAGTTCATCGATCTTTTCTTGAGATACTGGATTTGTGTGACAAATTTCTATGAATTGAAATGGTTGGCCTTTATGAATTAACACAACATCAATCATTCGTGTTGGATAAAACCCAAAATTGATACATTCCTCGTAAGTTGGGACATATTCGTGTTGTAAGTTGCAATATTGTTTATATTCATTTGATTGTGGAGGATCTTTTTTACAGACCCACATCATCCCCTCTCTATTAGAACTATCCCACCAACCACGTTCGTCACCTAACAGTGTATATTCGTCTAATACTTCTCTTTTTTGATTACGAATCGTTTCAAATATTTTACACTCATTCTCATATTTTTCAGATAATTCTTTTGTTATTTTAGGATTTGTAAATATTTCATCTGAAAGTGTATAGATAGAATTCCATTTTTCTGATACGACTATAGGATATTCAAACCACACACCACAATTCCTATTGGGCGTGAAACCTCCCCCAGATGCGATCCCAATATCACCTATACTTTTTCCTCCATAAAACCATTCTCTTAATACATCTTTCGCCATTTTATGTTTATAACTTTCGTTTTCAGTGAATTTTTTTTGCATTTTTAGATAGAATAATAAATTTTTAAAAAATCATTTTTATTTATTGTCGAATTTAGAAAAGAATGGAAGGCTGTCATCAAGAACAAAAATTACTAAAAATGAAAAAAATAATTTCCTTCAAAAAGAAGAAAAAATGTCCTCATCTGATGCTGATTTCGATTCTGAAGAGTTTCCCCTCCTTGATGAAAAAACAAACGTGAAAAAAACAGAGCTAGTTCTATTAAAAACGAACATTCAGAACGTTTCAACTACACAAGAATCTCCAATTACGCAAGGAACAATGCCATATGAAGAAAAATGGTGTTCTGGAGTTGTGAATAAATTCACATATTCTGGAAATATCAAAGACGGAAAGAAACATGGAAAAGGAGTTATTTCTTCTGACATATTCACAGCAACTTATGAATGGGATAATGATGAGATAGTATGCGGACGAGACGTTTTTATAAAAGAAGATGGAACGTATGCTGGGATTTTTAATGGAAAGATTCTTACACCTTTCATTCGAAATATAAACGGTGAAATTGTCGGTCGTCCAACGTATGACGGAATATTTGTAGCTTCTAAAAACAAATTTGTTTTTAAAGGACTCAAAAATGGAATAATTTTTGAACGAGGAACTCTAACAATGGATAATCTGACTATTTCTCTTCATGTATTTCCTTCAACCATCGCAGCAAATAAATTCACGCCATATAAGTATAAATTTATTTGCTACGATAAAATCAACAAAACAACTTTCTACGGATTTGATGATGGAGTGGATATGTTTTTCTATTCGAACGGAATAATGTATTCTGTTCCCAAATCTACAATCCCAATACTACAACAACTCTGCTCGTGGAAATATCTCTACTCAGCTGATTGGGGCTGGGATTCAACAAATAAAATTGCGAAATCAACTCTTTACAACATGCCTCTATATCACATCAATCTTTCTGAAGATGAACTCATTCGTATGACGGAATGCGATGTTGTTTCTCCTTGTCCGTATTGAAATATTCTTTTTAACGAAAAAGAATTATAAAAATGAAAAAATAAATTTTCTTCAAAAGAAGAAAAATGCGTTCCAAATTTTTCGAATATGTCATCACGTGCGTAAATAAGAATGTTTACGGAAAGAAATTTCTAAAGAATTCTCCAATCAAAGAAACAGATTTACATCTCTACGAGAATGACGATGTTGTAATCTGCAATTTTCATTACATGAAAGATTATTCAGAAAATATTAAAGATATTAATAACGAATTACAATCTTATATTATGTCTTCGTGGTTTTCCAAATCACATATTCCTCTATACAATCGTCTATGTCGATTCTATCTCGAAAAACACATCGAAGATATTTTCCTATGTTCGGAAATATTAATCAAAAATAAAGGAGATTTATCAATCATTGTTGGTGCTATGAAGAATTACAATGATAACAGAAATAAACCTGCAGGTTATTCTTCATCAGAAGACAATCAATTCAAACTATCTCTCATCTATAATTGCGCTGTGTATTATCCTGAAGGACTTTCTGTTCTTTCTCCTTTAGTATCAAAGAAATATTATCACCCTGAAAACGTTAGAGATTTTTTTGATGAGAAATATTATGAGTTTCCACAATTAGAAGATGTAAGAAAGGCAGTAAAATCTTTTATAGCTATTGGAGGGAAAAACAGTTTCTCTCTCGAATTTAGAGTTGGTAACGATAATAATTGGAAGAACATAATTGCTGAAGAACTTGTTGTTTAAAATGAATAATTCTTTTTTACTAAAAAAAGAAAATGTCTCTTATATCCCATCTTGAAGAGAAATATGGCGAAGATTTTATTGATTCTCTTTCAGATGAACAGAAAGATTTATTCAAACGTCGCTCAAAATTTTTTGAGTTTGCCATGCGTGTGTTAATCAATCATGAAAATCTAAAAATTGAAAATTCTCCACTCTCAGAACGTGATATTGAATTTTTAAACGAAGAACTTTTAGACTACTCATATTATTCCATAAGAGACAAGGAGAAAGATATATGTGATGAATGGGCAAACAAACTACTAACTTCCCCGTTATATTTCCGATTGTATAGGTTATACATCGAAAATAATAAAAACATGTTCAAAAGATGCGTGATAAATTTAATATCTCTAGAAATTACGGAAGAGATTCACGCATCCTCAAAAGAATGTATTCCGTATCTAATCAAATATGCTTTCAAAATTGATAATATGGCGAATAAAAATATATATTTTCAATTGTATGCAACATCTGTATGTTTAGAAAATTCTTATACTACTATTTTAGAATCTATGGTAGTAGAAGACGATTTTAAGAACGAAGATATAATACGACAGAATTTAAATTCATTAGGGGGTATGTATATTAATTCCTTATTGTTATCGAATGTGCAAAAGAGTGATTTAATTCGAAAGATTGCAGCGAGATATCTTAACGGAAAATATTCTGATATCATTCGTCGTGTAGCGGAGAGAAACGGGTTATTAATAAATAACATTGCTATTGGTCGCGCAGGATTTTTTAATGACAATATTGCTATTGGATACGATGCTTTATTCCTCCCACCAATAAATAATATTATTCGAGACGGTGAAATAATTATTGGAGGGAATGGCGATATTAACATCGTTCAAGGAGATATTAATCAGATTCAGAACGTGGGCGTTGGCGATATTAACATCGTTCAAGGAGATATTAATCAGATTCGGAATGCGGGCTTTGGCGATGTTAATATAGTAGAAGGGTTGGGAAGATTCGGATGGCATCATTAAAAATGAATAAATTTTCTTTTTGTATGAAAAGAAAAATGTCTCTTATATCTCATCTTGAAGAACAATACGGGAAAAATTTTAGGGAGCAACTATCGGATAAACAGAAAGAAATCTTTTATAGACGAGATAAATTTTTATTACATGTTTTGGAATGTCAGAGACGCGGATTAACACGAAAATAGTTCCTCGATAATTGTCCTCTTTCTCTAAGAGATGTTCAGTATTTGAACGAAGAATTGATTGATTTTCATTATTATTCTAATTATTTTCCAACAAATAATAATAAAATTTTTAAAGAATTTAAGAAATATTTTTTATTAGCGATTAAACATCCTTTGCAATGTTATATAAGATTATGTTACAGCTTGATATCAAAGATATCAAATATCTTTTTATGTATCGAGTTTATGTTTGAACATTCAAGAAATAAAGATATTCATATTGGTATTTTAAGAAAAATATTAGACGTTCCGACAGAAGGGAATAAACATATTTTTATTAAATTCTATATTCTTTGGATGGCCACAAAATTCAGAGATGCAAAAGCAATGCATCTCATTCGACAATATTTATTACGAGAATATTTTACAGAAAACAATATTCTTGAATTTTATGAACGGCAAGGTGGATATGATGGAATGATGGTATTACAAAAATATAAAGCATCTTATATTGGCGAATAAATTTTAATATCTATTTTATTATTTTTCTGAATGCTGAAAGATTACCATCTCCTAAAATAGCATATAAAACAATCAATGAGCTATTCTTATATTTTTGAAACGCCTCATTAAACATCTTAGCAACATCTAGAGGAGGGTTCTTAAAAACACCGCATCCGAAGGCTCCTAATACGATAGATTGTTTCCCGTAAAGCACTGCTAGATGAAACATAGCATTAATTTTTAATGACATTAAATTCTTCTCAGAAACAGAATACGGAATTTGAGGATGCCTCACAGCAGCTATGACAACGACATCAACAAAATACCATTCGTTCTCTGGAAGAAGAGAAAATGTGACATCATGCCCAAAAGCTGTTTGAGCAACTCCTGTATCACGCTTCATAAAAACACATACACTAGGAACGTAAATACATTCATATTTACCAAGAGGGTATGGACTACTCCATATTCCATTTTTTTCAACAACAAAATTCTCCAAATACCATCCTAAATTTGAACACCTACATAATGATTCTTCTTGAGCAACATTATTTCCTCGCCATCCTCCTCCAGCTTTCAAATCAGAAGCCATATCAAGAATTAACGGAGGAACAGCTGCTCCATTACAACATTTAGCAGCTGCTAATGTATCATTTTCGACAATTGTTTGTGAAGAAGGTTCTTTCTTTTTCAATTCAATATCTGGAAGAGAACGAATGTCGTATAACATTGTGTTATCCATTGCATATTGATGTTCTTTAGAATGTTTTTTGAACACATAATTAAAATAATCTGAGGAACGTTTCTGTTTTGGAGATGCCATTTTGTTTTTTTATAAAAATGAATTATTTTTCATTTTTCAAAATTAAGAAAAATGTCGTGGTTTCTAGATGCTGTTCTGATTGCGTCTATCGGTCATGCTATACATAACGTTTATAATGTTTATTGCGCACGTAAAGCAACATCAAGTCAGTTCTTCACTGTTACCATGTTCTATCTATTCGTTCTATTGTTCGGATTTCTTTCCGACGCTTTAATTCCTATTGTTGCTATGATTATGTTTTATCCATCTTTCCTTCTAGTATGTTCTTCAACGTTGATTTCAGTTCTTGAAGAATTTGAACGCCTAAAATGAATTATTATTTTCTTTCTATAAAAAAGAAAATGTCAAGAAAAACTCGAATAATATTCACTTCTATAGAAGGAGAAGATTTTATTGGACATGCATGGAATGATGAAAATAATAATTGTAAAAGAAAGCATGATATGCCAGCAGCTTTATTAACCCAAGATATAATTAAATATATTATGTTTAAAAAAAAGTTTCATTGCAAAAACTGTGAATATGTTATTAATAATAATAAAAAATGCAAATGTCCAGTCTATCATTTTAAAAATATTTATTTACGTTCTATGCCGACAAATATTGTCAAAAAACAAAGTGGTTCATATATAGAATGGTATGAAAATATTAAAAACGGGATACCTTTATCTTCACCATGTATGTTTAATAAATCTTTGAAATTTGGAGATACGCATATTCTTGTTCCGTTTAAAATAGATAATGCGTTTCCACGAACGATTAGAGATAATGGTGAGTGTAATTATTAAAATGAATTATTATTTTCTTTCTATAAAAAGAAAATGTCAAGAAAAACGAGAGATTTTATACGAGATAACGAAGTTGTTGTTAATGGTGATATGTGGTTTGATAAAAATAATAAATGTAACAGAAAACATGACATGCCGTTTTTTGTGAAACCAACACTGGTAGCTTTCAAGAAAAAATATCATTTGTGTGGTTTTGACGGAACAGATTTTAGTAAATGCATATGTCCAGTATATCATTTTAAAAATAAATATCTATATTCTCTCCCAACATATTTTTATTTTAACAAAGAGCCTACTACTTGTAGTGTTGGATGGGGAGAATTTAACAATGATTCATTACTTCATGTTCCAATATTGAATAAACCATCAATACCATTATTACGATTTATTGGAGAAACTGGTCTAAGTTCACACTATGGATATTTGACGCGACCGAAACATATACTAGAAAATGGAGAAACTTTCGGCAATTAAAATTCTTTTTAAGAAAAAGAATTTAGCACACACATCTTTGGTGGCGGAGGAAACATCCACTCTCTAGCATACACACATCTTTGGTGGTGGATGTTTCCAGCGCCATATGAGCCATAATAGAATACATAAAATAATAAATAATACAATATATTTCCATTTACAAAAAACAAAATTCATTGCCAAACTATCCCATCCATTCCAAGATTGACCTTCTAAATTTTTAAGATACCCGTTTTCAATATCTGAACATTTATCATCACATATGCTACAAGGGGCAAGAAATTTTTGAGGGAGTATTGAATATACAGTTTTTGAATTTTGAAGACATGATGTTAATGCCATTGGTCCAGTCGTCATCATTACCTCAAAATGTTTTGTAATAGCTAATAACGAAGCTGGTTGTTTCATATGTTCTAAATATATTAACCAAAAAGGATGTTTCGGTGCGGAAGCCATGAACGAATTGGTTATGAACATTCCTAAATTGAAACTCGGCATGAAAAACAAATCTCCTACTTTAAAAAGTTCAGAAAAATCTTTTAATACTTCATAATCCATATCCATATACACTCCTCCATTCACATATAACCACATCGGACGTATCATATCTGCTCTCTGAATAGGATAGGGCATGCTATCATACACCTCTAAATATTCAGGAAAATATTCTATAACAAAATCTCTATTATCTTTATCCGTCATAAGAACGTATTTATAATCTGGAAGAATTTTTAGAATACTCTCTTGTGAAGGTTTCCATTTATCTGGAATATCTGTTGTCTTCCAAGTTTGCATTATTATTTTAGGAATAGGCATTTATTTACAAATAAATAAATGTGTTAAGAAAAATTAAATAGTACGTATACCAGCTATGATTTCAACATGTTCATTTTTCTTTTAAGGATATTCTTTCACATCACATTCTTCGTAACATGTGAATTGCGGGCGACCTGCACATATATTTACATCGTTCTCCGTTTCCCTACACCCCGACGTAATATATGTTAAATTAAATCCTAGACATGGGAACATTTTCTCCATATCAAAACATAAATCTGTTTTCTCTAATGTTTCGATTAATTTGTTTCGTTTTAGCCAGAATTCATATGCATAGCTTGTATGACGAAGAAATCCGTATTCTTCGTTTTCATCAGGCTCATATGTTTCATATTCTGGCGTTGCACCTTCAGTCCACCACTCATGTTTGTCTAAATATTCGTCGCGTTCATCTTCATCATCAATTTTAAACCCCTTTTCAAAAATATCTGCACGCTCTTTAATCTGTTTAGTTATTTCATCTTCATTATAAACAGTTAGTTTTTCTAAAATTTTATTCATACATCCATCATGTCGTGCACAACAATTTGAAATAAAATAAAATATAGCTTCCTTTGCAGAAACAAATCGTTTCACGTTCAATCCATCAGAACGGTCTCCTGCACAACAACTGAATATAATGTATTGCGTCATTTTTCTTTTTTCCATCAAAAAGAAAATTATTCATTTTTATTTATAGAGACATGTTTTTTCCAAAGTGTTTAAGAAAGGAATATGTTGATGATCAATACCCGCACCTTTTCTAATTAGAGC
>JACCDY010247537.1_pt1 | contig 71674 bp, 88 predicted proteins | sample 7446391 | NCBI WGS metagenome assembly JACCDY01 (sample SAMN15323451, study PRJNA562643) | freshwater metagenome | isolation source: river surface water | place: USA:Blue River Watershed | collected 2017-08-18
AACTTTGTGCAGATGATTCCCTTCGGTCCTTTCAAAGTAGTTCTACTAGACGAGGCCGATTATCTATCACCCAATGCGCAGGCCGCACTACGTGGTGTTATGGAAGAATATCACGCAACTGCTAGATTCATTCTTACTTGTAACTATCCTAATAGAATTATTCCTGCTATACATTCTAGATGTCAAGGGTTTCATGTTGAACGGACTGACATCACCGAATTCACTGCTCGTGTTGCCACTGTGTTAGTCGAAGAGGCAGTGGACTTTGATCTAGACACACTTGATAGCTATGTTAAAGTAGCATATCCAGATCTAAGGAAATGTATTCAACTTGTTCAACAAAACAGTCAAGACGGAAAACTCAATCCACCTAATCAAGGCGACTCCGGTGCAGCTGACTGGAAATTCGATATGATTAGTTTATTCAAGGCTGGTAAAATCACAGAAGCACGTAAAATGTTGTGTGGCAAATTACGTGCAGAAGAGATGGAAGAAGTTTTTGTTTGGCTGTATAATAACCTTGAAATTTTCGGATCAGAAGAAAACCAAGATAAAGCAATCGTTATTATCAAGCAAGGACTCGTTGATCATACCCTTATTGTTGATCCAGAAATTAATTTAGCAGCAACACTGGTAAGACTTTCAAAGTTAGTATGAAACAAAAGTTTAAAGAAGCATATATGAAAACTGCGGAGACATTCGCAGAACTAAGTCATGCTCGTCGCTTACACGTTGGCGCTATTGTAGTCAAGGATGATCGCATTATCAGTATTGGTTACAATGGTATGCCAGCAGGTTGGGACAACGATTGTGAAAATGTTGAATGGATGGGTGATGCAGGTGGATGGCTAAATCCTGATGAGATCGAGGAAGGGTGGCCGTTTGTAGGGGAAATGATTACCTACCATGACGACGAAACTGTTAATCGGCGCATGAATCGATATCGTCTTAAAACCAAACCCGAAGTTTTACATGCCGAGACGAATGCAATATCTAAACTTGCAAAAAGCACTGAGTCAGGCAACGGTGCTGCTATGTTTGTTACTCATAGCCCTTGCCTAGATTGTGCCAAGCTCATTTATCAGTCTGGCATTAATAGTGTGTTCTATCGTAACAGTTACCGCAGCGAAGAAGGTATTAAGTTTCTTGAAAAGTCCGGTGTAACTGTAGAACAAATATAAAGGGCTCCGAAGAGCCCTTTTTTTAAACGTCTTTGTAAATCGCTAATATCTCCTTTACAGCTTCATGACGTTCGACATCACCTACGGTAAAGTGACAAACGTCTACATAACGATTGTTTTTAAAATCTTTAAAGAGTTGTAAAAACTCTAAAAGTCCATTATTGCTAGGACGATCGGCCTGTTGTAGGTCCCCCGTAACTACCATCTTGCTTCGCTGTCCCAAGCGTGTTAATAACATTTTCATCTGTGACGGTGTGGCATTTTGCATTTCGTCTGCAATAATTACAGCATTTTTAAATGTTCGTCCTCTCATATATGCTAGAGGGCTAACTTCAATCACCCCCTCTGTTATCATGTTTGTAATTTCTCTAGCATTATAGTTTTCTGAAAACACATCCATTATGGGCTTAGTCCAAGGTTCCATCTTTTGGTTAAGATCGCCTGGTAAAAAGCCATGCTGTTCATCTACGCTCACAGCAGGTCTAGTAATAACTATCTTGTCAATGTCCCCATACTTTAGCTGATCGATTGCCCATTGCACGGCCAACATAGTTTTACCCGTGCCTGCTGGCCCGATGGCAAAAACTATCATTTTATTGGGATCGTTGAGTTTGAGTAGGTAGCTTTCTTGGCTAAGATTTTTTGGATATATCTGAACTCGTTTTCGTTTCTCTTCTAAACGTTGATGGATATTTATTACATTTGGTTGTAAAACTGCCGCTTGCTGCGTTCTTTTACGCTTCATATAAGGTTAGCCCTCCTTCTTATATGTTAGGCACGGACCCTAAAACCGCAGTGTCCGCTGGCCGAACACAAAAGTATTTAATATCTGTCGCAAAATAATATGTGTTATGTTTAAATTTTCGCGATAAATACAAATGGGAGAAGTTATGGCAGACATTAAAGATATCATACAAAACATAGAACAGATCTATGGCTCTAATAATAGCCTAAGTTTGCTCAAGGATTTCGAACGTGTAATTGACGAATTAGACGTCTACGTGTTCGATAACTGGATAGACGGCGAGCTAGTAGAGGGTCCTAAAGAATCTCGTTACTTTGTAGAATGCACGTTTATGTGGCCGGAAGATAAAATGCCGGAACCTAAAGGTGGCCTTCGTTTAATCGACTACGGTTGCAAAGTAAAGATAGCTGAAGCTAAGTTATCTAAAGTAAGAAAAATTAAAACGCCCGACGATATTCGTCCAGGCACACGTAAAGGTAAAATTGATCTAGTTCCTGTATGGATGGTAAAGATTACTATGCCGAAAAAATTAATGACTGACATTAATAGAGGCTACACAGAATTAGATAAAAATAAAGTTGAAGACATTATCAACTTGAGTGGTGCTGTTAACGCCGACGTTAATCCAGCCGACCAACAAGCACAGGAAATGGCAAATGCAGAACAACCAGCAGCTTAATGAAGGTCTACGATCTATGGACTTGGTTGAATTAGTCCATAACAAAATCGAAATAGATACCTTTAAATCAAAAATGGGCGAGGACCGTGATGTATGTGTGGTCAGCTTTCAAGTTAAAGATCGTAGCCCGGCTAAAGATTTAATGGAGTTTATCGAAAAAGGATATCCGTTCGTATTAGATGCTGATGTTAGCTCTGGAGAAAATACCAACGGCGAATATGCTGTTTTTGTTGAACTATCAAGAACTCCTAAATTATCAGAACAAATTAAAGATTTAATTTATGGTGTTAGAAAATTAACAGGCATAGATGATTTTAAATTTAAGTATCATAAACAAAAATCAGAACACGATTTAGCAGAAGATACTATCAAAAAAGTAATCCCAATGACCCCCGGAGATTACGATGGACTCATGAACAAAATGAGAACTGAATCTGTAAAAAGATTCTTTAACAAAACGCTAATGGACGATTTAACATTAGATGGTAATGTTATCACTATCCATAAACCGTTTGATCAAAAAATACAACTACGTTGGTTAAATGAAAACGATCCACAAGCGATTGTAGAAGGTGCTCCATCTCTTGATCCTGAATCATCAGCTGAAACTTTTTGGCTTACTAAAGTGTTAGGTGATTACGATATCAATAAATTTGGAGATAAGTTGCTGTTCACAAATGGCGGAACAGCTATGTTATTGCAAAGGATATAATAATGAGTTTTACATTTGATTTCACCAAAGCACAATTAAAAGACATGATTCCAAAGAATCCGTATATCGATCATTGGTATAGTGCTCTTTCAGAAATACTTCCAGAATATGAAATCAATACCCCACAACGTGTAGCAGCCTTCCTAGCACAATGCGCTCACGAAAGTGGAGGTTTTGTTTTCTTAAAAGAAAACTTAAATTATAAAGCAGCAAGTCTGCGCAAGGTATTTCCTAAGTATTTTCCAGACGACAGCATCGCAGCACAATACGCCAACAAGCCACAAATGATCGCAAACAGAGTCTATGCGAATCGTATGGGCAACGGTGATGAAGCCAGCGGCGACGGATATCGTTATTGTGGTCGCGGATTGATTCAATTAACTGGTAGAGACAATTATACATTTTTTGCAGCGAGTTTAGACATTCCGCTAGAAGAAGCCAGCGAATATCTAGAAACATTCGAAGGTGCTGTGCAATCTGCTTGTTTCTTCTGGGAACAAAATAAACTAAACCAATGGGCTGACAAAGGAGACATCCTAACATTAACTAAAAGAATCAATGGCGGAACTATTGGATTAGAAGATCGTATCAAGCATTACAATCACGCTTTACATATTTTTGGAGTAGCCTAAAATGTGGATGCTAGCATTTATACCAGATAGTTTTCTTATCTACGTTATCAATGCTATCTTAATCGCGGGTGCGGTTGGTTCCTTTTTATTCTTTTTTGTCTTACACAGAATTCTGCGCTGGTTCCCAGCACTTTCTCCCTACTACTTGATATTACAAGTAATCAGCGCAGTCCTTTTAGTAGCCGGTATCTACCTCAAAGGTGGTTACGGTGTTGAAATGGAGTGGCGTGCCAAGGTAGCAGAGCTTGAAGAAAAAATTAAAAACTCTGAAGAAAAAGTGCCACAGATCAATACAGTGATTCAAAAAGTCTATGTAGACAAAGTTAAAACTGTAAAAGACACACAATACGTGATACAAGAAAAAATCAAAGAAGTTGAAAAGATTATTGATAAAGAATGTAAAGTTGCTCCTGAAGCTATAGACTTACATAATGCTGCGGCTAAAAATGCTAAGCCAGGAGAATCAAAATGAAAAGTATTCTCTTACTAATTCCTGCTTTGCTGTTAACTGGATGTCTAGGAACCGCCCCAGTTAAAAGAAACTTTCCAGAAGCGATTCCGGAAATCATGCAGGCTTGTCCTGAATTAAAAGAAGCAGCAAAAGAAACACAAGAATTAAGCAAATTGCTTGATGTGGTTGTAGTAAATTACAGCACCTACTACGAATGTCGTGTAAAAGTAGATGCGTGGATTAAATGGTATAACGACCAAAAACAAAATTTTGACAGCGTGAAATAATTTTTTGAAAGGAGCGCAGATGGCTAACGTAGTAGACACAGTTTTAAAAATGTTCACAAAGGACGCGAAAGATCCCGATGCACCGAAGCCAGCACCGGGTAGCCGTAGTGAGCGTGAAGCAAAGATTAAAGACAAGGCAGGTATGGTCATATCCGTATTTGCACTATTCCTAGCAGTAAATTCATGGTATGGCGGTAAGCTATCCAGCACAGTATTAAACAATACACTAGGTGCCAACAATGCTTGGGCACAATATCAAGCAAAGAATAATCGTTTAGTCAGTTATGAAATTGCCAGCAAGACAACCAGCGATCCTAAACTAAAGGCAGAGTTTAAGGCAGAAGCAGAACGCATGGACAGTGACAAGAAAGAAATCGCTGTCAATGCTCGTAAGATGGAACATGAACGCGAAGTAGCTAAGAAATCCAGTCCATGGATCGGTTATGCCTCAACAGCATATCAGTTAGCTATTGTTGTTCTATCAGCAAGTATTCTTGCTGTAAGTATGCCAATGTTCTGGGCGAGCTTTGGTGTAGCAGGTATCGGACTAGCATTAAGTCTAAATGGCTTATTTCTTTGGTTCTAAATGATAAAGGAGCGACTAATGACAGATCACACAACAATGAGTGAAAGCGAAAAGAAAAAAGAAGATTGGATGAACGCTAAGTGGCGTCCAATGATGGGTTGGATGTATATGGTAGTCTGCATGATGGACATGGTCATATTTCCAATCTTATGGAGTTTATTACAAACCCTAACACACAGCCCTATCACACAATGGCAACCGCTAACCTTACAAGGTGCTGGTTTATTCCACATCGCAATGGGTGCGGTATTAGGTATCGCGGCATTTGGTCGCACACAAGAAAAACTAAATGGAGCAAACAATGGCGGACTATCTACACCAGCAAGCAGCCCTTCAACATTTAGCCCTGCTCCAGCAGCACCGAGCAGTTTCGGCGCACCAGCTACGCCAAGTTTCGGAGCACCAAGTGCCCCAAGTAGCTTTGGCGGAAGCAGCTTTGGAAGCGCACCTAAGCCGACGCCAGCAACACCAGCAATGAGCAGCACAGGTAAACCAATGCCAGTGCAGCCTGATCAACCCGAACTATAAGGAGACATTATGAAACATTTAATTTTTGTAGCAGGCCTAGCATTAGCAGTAGCATATCCTGCATATGCTGAAGGCGAAACTAAAAAAGTCTGTGTCGATGTTAAAGGCAAAGACGGCAAACCAGAAATGGATAAAAAGACTGGAAAAGTGAAACAAAGTTGTAAAGAAGTTAAAGTGCATAAAAAGCACGAAGGCACAGCAGTTCCTGAAAAGAAAAAATAATTCGAGCTCAGTAAATCTGCATTAAATAAAAGGACTGCTTGACACAGTCCTTTTTTTATCATATAATAATAACATGGATTATTACGCTACATTAGGATTAAAACGAGGCGCAAGTGACGCCGAAATTAAAAAAGCATATCGTAGTTTAGCTATGAAGCATCATCCTGACCGCGGCGGTGATGAAAAGAAATTTAAAGAAATATCTACCGCTTACGATGCTCTAACCAATCCTGAAAAGAAAAGAATCATCGATATGGGAGGAGATCCCAATGCTCAACCGGGCATGGGAGGATTTAACCAAGGTCCCTTCGAATTCCATTTTGGAACAGGCGACTTAAACGATTTATTTGGAAACTTTGGTTTTGGTTTTGGCCAGCGTCCGATGCAAAGAAATAAAACTCTAAATGTTAATATCGAAATTACTTTAGAAGATGTGCTACAAGGAAAAACCATTGATGCTGAAATAGGTATGCCCGGAGGGGTAAAGAAAATGATCAACATTTCTATTCCTCCTGGTGTAGAGCACGGACAGCAGATTCGATACGAGGGGATGGGAGATAACTCTATAAGAAATCTTCGACCTGGAGATCTTATCGTTAATATCATGATTAGACAACATCCTCTATTCAGACGTAACGGAACTGACCTAGCTATAGATCAAACTATATCTGTATGGGATGCTATATTAGGAACTACATTATCTATCACTACATTAGATAATAAACAATTAGATGTAACTGTTCCTCCAGGAACACAACCAGAGACTGTGTTAAGTTGTAACAGTCACGGATTACCTCATATTAGATCCAAACACAGAGGCAAATTGTTAATAAGAATAAAAGTTATGGTTCCAAGGAACATATCTGAAGAAATGTTAGAAAAGGTAAAAAATATAAAAGATGGAATTTAAATTAGGACCACACGAAAGTCTAGTTCAGATTAGCACACCTTGGGATTTTGCTGCCGATGGAGATGCTGAAGAATTAGAAAAATCCATGATAGACTTTATGGTTAAAAGTCATGGCATCGGATTAGCAGCTAATCAAATAGGCATTACAAAAAGAGTGTTTGTAATGGGCAGTAATAATATCGAAGGATTTCCTGCACCTTTCGCATTGTTTAATCCTGTTATCAAAGAAGCAAGTTCGGAATTAGTATTAGACGAAGAAGGGTGTTTAAGTTATCCCGGACTGTATCTTAAAATTAAAAGACCTACATGGGTAGTAGCAGAGTATCAAGACAGCAAAGGAAATACTCATGAAATAAAAGTAGACGGTTATCTAAGTAAATGTCTCCAACACGAATTGGATCATTTAAACGGTGTTTGTTTCGTTGACAGAGTAAGTCAGATGAAATTACAATTAGCTATGAAGAAAATTAGGAAAAAGAAATAATGATCGAACCAAGCAATCAATTGCAGGCCATTTTTGAATTTTCGGTTGAAACTGCAAAAAAATTAAAACACGAATATATAACCATAGAACATATTGTTTATGGAATAGCTTGCGAGCAAAACTCTTTTGAAATGCTAAAAAGTTTTGGTGCCGATGTTGACTTTATTAAGAGCAATCTCGAGCATTTTCTAAAAAACAATCTGAACGATATCGTTAGCCAAACTCAAGGTGCTGTAAAACCTAGAAAAACTAATTCTGTCGAACGAGTTTTAAATCGTTGCTTTACACAAGTGTTGTTCGGTGGCAGACAGCGCATGGAAGTTGCTGATGTTATCATTAGTATACTTTCAGAGAAAAACAGTTTTGGTTATTATTTCTTAACCAAAGGCGGAGTAACTAAAGAAAAATTTGTAAAATATTTTCAAGAAAATCTAGTCATAGAAGAAGAGACCGAAGAAGAAGAACCGCACAGAATTGTTAATACATCCCAACTAGATAAAATCTTGAATCAATTTTGCACTAACTTAAGCCTCAAGGCCAAACAAAGACTGATTGATCCTGTTATCGGCAGAGACAACGAAATCGAAGAAATACAGTTGGTATTAGCTAGACGAAATAAAGCCAACGTGTTAATGGTGGGCGATCCTGGCGTGGGTAAGACTGCTATCGCAGAAGGACTTGCACGTAAGATTCACGAAAAGAAAGTTCCTAAATTTATTCAGGACCATCAGGTTTATACATTAGATATCAGTGCTCTTTTAGCAGGTTCTAAGTATAGAGGTGACTTTGAAGAACGTGTCAAGGCTGTGTTAACGGCTTTAGAGCGCAAGGGAAAAATCATCTTGTTCATCGACGAAGCACACATGATGCAAGGTGCAGGAGCAGCGAACCAAAGCTCTAATGACATGAGCAATATGCTTAAACCTATTCTAACCAAAGGTGTGATCAAACTTATTGCCAGCACCACATGGGAAGAATATCGTAAGCATTTTGAAAAGGATCGTGCGCTAATGCGTCGATTCCAACGTGTTACTATCGACGAACCTACATCAGAGCTAACAGTTAAGATTATCAAAGGTGTAAGAAAGTATTACGAAAAACATCACAATGTAAAAATTACAGATGCTGCGATTGACCAAGCCGTTAAATTATCTGTGAAATACATGAGCGATAAAAAACTTCCAGATAAGGCCATTGACATTATCGACTGTGCGTGTGCAAGATATAAACTTAAAGACGATGCCTCCATGGAAGGTGTAGAACAACTTGTTGATATCGAACAAGTCACCTATGAGCTCAGCAAGATGATTAATATGCCTCTTGAAACTGTGGCTCAAAAAGAAAGCAAAAACTTATCTGGTTTAGAAAACAATATGAAAAATGTTGTTTATGGACAGGACAAAGCTGTTGCTACCTTGCTAGATAAAATTTTTGTAGCCCAAGCAGGAATGAAGTCACCCAATAAACCGATCGGTAGTTTCTTGTTCTTAGGACCTACAGGCTGCGGTAAAACTGAAACTGCTAAACAGCTTGCAGAAAAAATGGGTATGCAATTAATCCGTTTTGATATGGGCGAGTATCAAGAGAAGCACAGCGTGGCTAGGTTGATCGGCGCTCCTCCGGGATATGTTGGCTACGAAGATAATGCTGGTATGTTGATTACTAAACTTCAAGAACATCCTAACAGTATCCTATTGTTAGATGAAATTGAAAAAGCTCATCCAGATGTTAGCAACATTTTGTTAGCCTTTATGGACAACGGATTTGTCACTGGTTCTAATGGCAAAGTGGCTGACGGTCGTAATACTATTCTTATCATGACCAGTAACTTAGGTGCTGCCGATAACGAACGCAATACCATAGGATTCGGTGAGCTAGAACGTGACGGAGAAGATGATAAAGCTATTAAGAAATTTTTTGCTCCTGAATTCCGCAATCGTTTAGATGCTGTGATTAAATTTAACAAACTAGACAATTCTGTAGTTGAACAAATTGTTAAGAAGTTTGTTGGAGAACTTAACACACAACTCAAAGACAAAGGTATTGAAATTGTTTTAGAAAGTTCTGCTGCTAAATGGCTAGCTGAAAAAGGCTACGACAAGAAGATGGGTGCAAGACCGTTGGCTAGATTGATTGATAATAAACTTAAGACTCCATTAAGTCGAAGAGTATTATTTGGAGACCTAGTTAATGGCGGATTGGTAACAGTTTCTGTAGTTAAAGACGACTTAGAATTTACAATCGTTGAACTTCCAAAACCTTTAACAAAAGAAGAAAGAAAAGCTATCAAAGCTAAAAAATCTTTAGATCAATTAGATGAAACAGTTCAAAGCTAAACAGACCACTAGAAAATTTTATAACAAGTGGTGCTATAAAGTTTCTTTAGAAATCAAAGGAGCCGCAGTATTCCGAACGGTTCCTTTGTCTGAAGTCGAACGCTATTGTGATAAATGCGGCGAAAACAGCTATCGTCATTCTATTGAAACAAAGGTATTTCATAATAAAGAACAAATAGCAGAACTATCGAAGTTCTTGCTTAACTATGATCCTAGTATATGGTCAAAAAGAATAGAAAATTCTAACATAGACTTTTATACTAACGATTCAAAATTCTATAATGATATCTCTAATCAATATAAAGACTTTGTTAACCTCCGCTTTGAGCCTGATGTTAATTCTAATATATTAGATCAGCCTCAAGTTATTGTGGGCAAAAAGTTGCCGCATAACAAATATCAGTTTAGGGTCTATCTATTACCTCATAAACTAGCAGGCGACACAGAAGAAAAAGAAAAGTTCATCAATTGGATGAAAACACAAAATTCCAAGATAAGATTAACTGATACTGTAATTAAGTGGTTCATGCACACTGATTGGAACTGGGATCGTAGATACATTTTAGTTGAGGACGAGCCTACACTATTGATGTTAAAACTTAGAAATTCGTCAGTAGTGGGGCGAATTTATAATTACGTAATTTCCGATAAATAAGAGATGTCCACTGAAAACAAAGAATTATTATCTGACAAATCCGAAGTAACCGCGGATTTTGTCTACGGCTCTAAAAATAAAGCAGCAGGTTATAACAAATTTAACGATGGTTTACACACCGTTGTGTATGAATTTGATAACTTTGTTGGTGTTGCTAAAATACAAGGCACGCTAGAATTAGAACCAGGAGATAATGATTGGGTAGATGTTTACGGCACTACTATTACAGTTGAAGACAGCACTCCCTTAATATCCAACGAAACTGTTAATTTTACAGGCAGATTCGTCTGGATTCGCGCTGCATATCGTGTAGATCAAGGCACGATTGTCAAGATTCGTTATAATTACTAAGAGTTAAAGTTCGATAAATATAGTATTACCTCACGAGGAATACTATGAGAGACCTTTTATCAAAATTAGACGCGATCGTTAGCGAAACAGCCCTTAGAGACAAAGACGATTTAGATGCCAAGCGCAAAGCTCTGCAAGATCTACAAATGGATCCTGTAGCTTCTAAGGACCCAGAAATCAGTCAAGCTATTGTCCAACGTAAAGCAGATTTAGAAAAAGAAGCTAAAGCCAAAGGCTTTGCTGAAGAATTTGAAATCGGTGATGACTTTGGTATCAGTTTTTCAGAAGATTTTGAAATCGCTACAGAAATCACTGATATTTTAGAAGATGGTATTGTTATCGACTTAGATGACATAGCACTTGATATGTTAGCCAAAGAAGGTTTGGTATTCTTAGACGGTGAAGTTATTCGTGAGGAAAAACAAAAAGGTCTAGATGGCAAAGCCTGCTGGAAAGGTTACAAGCGAATGGGCACCAAAATGAAAGGTGGCAAGCGTGTAGATAACTGTGTCAAGATGGAAGATCATGGACCAGAAGATCCTAAGGATCCTGTAAACTACGGTGAATATGATCGTGAGGGCGATATGGCCAAAGACGATCTTAGAACCATCGACGATGCTGCCAAAGAATTATATGCTATTTTAGATGCCGACGAAAATCTACCAGAATGGGTCCAGGCAAAAATTACTAAGGCGGTTGACTATATCGATACTGTTAGAGACTATATGAAAGCTAACAAGTATGCTGAAGAAGGCAGCACTCCTTTTGCAGGAAAAAAAGTTGGCCACAAAGAAGGTCCTGCTGGACAATGGCGTAATGACGGTCCTAGCAAAAATCGTCCTGCAAAACAAGGCGACCTAGTAGGTGGAGAAAGCGTTTCTAACGAAGCAGAATATCGAGGTAAAGAAGTTCCCCTAGGTAAAAAACTTCCAGGTGATGTTAAGAAATCAAAAGTATATGTCCGTAAACCAAACGGCAATATCGTTAAAGTAAATTTTGGCGATAAGAAAATGCGAATCAAGAAGTCCAACCCTAAGCGCAGAAAATCATTCCGTGCTAGACATAATTGTAAAAATCCAGGTCCGCGTTGGAAAGCACGTTACTGGTCATGCAGGAGCTGGTAATGCTTTTAAAAGAAATGTTTTCGCCGATTGGCGCACCTAAAGAAGACGATCAAGAAATTGATTGGTTAGATGATTTAAAATTTTTTATAGATAACGATGATCAAATGTTGAATCGTTATTTTTTCCCAGCTGTTGATCGTCATAAAGAACACAAGGGAAATCCTAACGTTTTTAAAGTTTATATCAGACCAATCGAAAATTGTTTAAATCATTATTGTAAAATGTTTAAAATCCAAGATAGAGAAGAAAAATTTCCTAAAGAAAAATTGATCGATCTTGCGAAACGCTTTGCAGAAGAACAATCAAAACACATTGAGAAAGGCGATTACGAGTAATGTTTTTAACTGAACTGTTTGAAGCTGATAGCAAACATGTAACATTCTGCTTTGGTAGAATGAATCCTCCTACCATTGGTCATGAACAAGTTTTTAAAACAATGGCAGCACAGGGCGGTGATTATTTTATTTTTGTAAGCCAGAGCCAAGATAAAAAAGATAATCCTTTAAGTTATTCTGAAAAAATTAAATTTATAAAATCTATACACACAAAATATGCAGATCATGTTGTAGAAGATTTGAGTATTAATACAGTGGTAAAAGCTGCCAGTTATCTATATGATCAAGGATATACTGATGCAACATTTGTTGCAGGTAGTGACAGACTAGAATCATTTAAAAAGGTATTGATACCATATAATGGTGTGGAAGGAAAAGCACACGGATATTATAAATTTAATGTTTTAGATTTTGTCAGCAGTGGCGAAAGAGAAGACGGTGCCGAAGGAGTTGCTGGTGTTTCAGCTAGCGGTGCTAGATCTGCTGCCGCCAATAATAATCTTGAAAAGTTTAAAGAAGCGACAGGTGCAGGCGAACTTGCTAAACCTATGTTCGATGCTGTGCGTAAAGGCCTAGGTATTTCTGAAAGCATTTCTGAAGCTCCTATCGAAATGGATCCGGCAGACCCTATGGATCCTATGATATACGGTCATGATAAAGCAAATCCTGCAAAATTAAAATATAGGATGCTAAGAGCATCTAATCAAATCAAAGACCTTGCTAGTCGAGTAGATAATGCCAGTCCTGCAGAGTGGCAAACAATGACTAGACAGTTTGACGAATTAAAAATGAACGTAGAACAAATACGTCATGCTTTAGAAGAACTTGCTAAAGTTCGTAAAAAGGGTGGGGTTCGATCTAGAGGAATTGATAAGTTTATAGACAGCATCGAGGAAGGCTACGGACGTTACTGGTGTTCAACTGATAAGAAGTGGAAAACAAGGAAGGGTCCTAAGCAGTCAAGGAAATCAAAATGAAAGCAAAAGAATTTATACCAGCAAGTAAGCCAAGAAACTTTGTAGCCAAAAATCAAAAGACTGCGGGTGCTGGCGCACACAAAGATAAAAAGAAAGCCGAGAAACAGGGCGATGTTAAACATAAGAAGGACCTAATGCCTATGGAAAGATATCGTGATCCAGAAGATTGGGATGAAGGCAATACCGAGCCGCCAAATAATATGGCAGTCTACATTAACGGTAAATTATGGAAGGTATTCCAAGGTAACGGTTATTATGCCGACGACGAAAGAGAAATGAGACAGTATTATAAACTACAAGACTGGGCTCGTAGAAAATCACAAGAGACTGGCAAGAAGTGGGAAGTATCTAGGACAGGGGCACCTGCCACAGCATAATGGAACTATCTGAATTAAAACGTCTTGCCGGTATTAACGAATTTAAAGGATATGTGAAATACGATCCTGTAAATCCATATAGCGGTAGTAATGTTAGTGTAACTGGCAATGAAAAAGGTCAGTTAATGAAGAAACATAATATTAAACCAGGAACACCGGAATGGTTTAAACTATGGTTTAGTTTACCTTATCTAACTGGAGAGAAGCCTGTATGAACCCAAATGATTATCCAGTATATCCGGAGGATGATGGTTATGACCGTCCGAGAAACCCTTACAGCCCTCACTAAAAATTTTATAGCAGGCCTTGCTATGTATAGTATCAGCATGAGTCTTGCCTATGGCGGATATGTTGGACAAGATTATAGCGATTGGTGTGATCCGAGATTCTGTTGCCCACCCGAGACACCAAATGAGAGCCAGTGAATTTATTGTAGAAAGAAAACGTAAACGTAAAAAGCCTCGTTGGGCTGCTTACGGACCGGGCCCTTACGGCGCCTACGGTTACGCCACTGGCTATAGCGGAGATGGCGGTGGTGACGGTGGAGTCGGCGAAGGATGGAAAGATTGGGCCGCTGCCGGAGCATTAGGGACAGCACTGGCATTCGGTGGTGCCGGAGACGCAGAAGCTGCTAAGAAAAAATCTACCGATGTTATCCAACAAGTATCAAAAAAAGATATTGCTAAATCTGTAACCGGTAACCCGCACGAAGTATTTCTAAAAAAAGAAGCAGAAAAGGCAGGCATAAAAGGCAGCGAGCTTGCAGCCTTCCTAGCACAATGCGCTCACGAAACATTAGATTTCAAGCACATGAAAGAGATTGGTGGTTCATTAGATTTCAAAAAATATGATATTAAGTTTGCTCCACGTAAAGCAAAGATACTAGGCAACACTAAGCCCGGAGACGGTGCAAAATACAAAGGACGTGGATACATACAGCTCACTGGAAAAGATAACTACAAACGTGCTGGACAAGCCTTGGGCTTGCCTTTAGTTGAAAAACCTGAATTAGTCGAACGTCCAGAAATAGCAGCCAAGGTTGCTGTATGGTATTGGAAGGAACGTGTTCGAGATAAAGTTGACAGTTTTAAAGATACAAAATCTGTAACTAAACCTATCAACCCTGGGATGAAGCATCTAGACCAACGAAAAGAAAAGCATGACAAATTTATGGTGGCTATGAAATGAGAGCTAGAGAATTTATTAGTGAAAACTTTGCCGACGGCAAAAAGCCAGGACGTAAGGGTCTAGCTAAACGCAGCGGTGTAAATTGCAAAGCTAGTGTTAGCTCGTTGCGTAAAACTGCCAAGAACAGTTCAGGCGAAAAAGCACGTATGGCTCACTGGTGCGCTAATATGAAGAGCGGAAAAAAGAAATAAATATTGTGTTATGAAAATAAGAGAAATATTCGAAACAGCTACAGCTGGTGCTACGTCGGCAGGTAATATCGCTACCGTCGTTAATCCGCATATAAGCCCAGGAAACGCTCGTGGAAAAAAGAGCTATATAGGATCACCTGGTAAAAGCGGCACTAAAGCGCCTCCGCAGCCCAAAGTTTCTCAACCAAAAAATTCCGACGGAACTGCTAGAAATGCGCTGGATACGGGCGTTAGCTTGTTTGGCGGCTCAGCAGTCAAGAGATAAATACATTATACACCTTTAGGATCAGGACTATGGACTTTAAATCATTAATTACAAAAATTAGCTCGATGGATGACAAAATTACAGTTATCCCAGCTCCAGAATTACCAAAAGCAGTTCAGCTTAACGAAGATGCTCAACTACGTGTTCTAGCAGGAACTTCTTCTTATATCGCAGAAGCTAAGAAAAAAGCCGAAGAAAAGAAAGTAGACGAAGTATTCGATGCTGATGCGAAACCAGGCGACAAGAAAACTACATCGAAAGGTGTTGCTACTAAAACTAAAACTGGTTTAGTTCACAAATCTACATCAGCATATGGCGGCAGCGAAGAACCTAAAGACGACGATGATGATAAAGATGCTCCAGCAAACAAAGGCGGCAAAGCAAAGAAAGCCAAAAAAGAATCTATCGATCCTGATCAATTTAAATCCAAATTCCTAAAGATGGTTGAGGCTAAGAAGTCTGATAAAGAAGATAAAAAAGCCAAGAAAGAAAAGAAAATGGACGAAGGTGCAAAGCCAGATTTCTTAGACGTTGACAAAGACGGTGACAAGAAAGAGCCAATGAAAAAAGCTGCTTCTGAAAAAGGCGGTGACAAGAAAGATGGCAAGAAAGGTATGAGCGACAAGCAGGCAAAATACTTTGGTAAAAAGAATGAGTCTGTAAAAACTTCTAAGAAAGTAGTTGCAGAATCAGTCGAAACAAAACTATCTTTCAAAGAAATGGTTAAGCTAGTTCAAGAAAGTGGTGGCCAACAACAAATCGATCCTGTAGACAAGGCATTGTTTACATGGGCTTCTCGTGTTGCTACTAACAAACTAGGCGAAGGCATGAAAGCTGAACTATATGCAGGTCTTATCTACGAACGCAATGGCGGCGTATTTGAAATGTATGACGTGCTCAGCGAATCTAAAAAAAAGATCAGTGAGTCATATCAGCTAGATGAAGGAATGATGGATAAAATCAAATCCCTAGTTCCTAAGTTTATGAAATTAATCGGTGCTGAAAAAGCCGAAGAGATTGCAAATAAAGTTAAAGCGATCACAGGCGGAGACCTTTCTAATAATCCAGAAAATGCTGAAAAAGTTGCACAGGCATTTGGATTCGATAAAATTGTCAAAGACAAGGCCATGAGCAAAGAAGATATCATGGGTGAAGCTATTGCAGGCAATTGGCAAGGTAAACTTGTTCAGTTCTTATACCTAGCAGGCCTAGGTGGTGCTGCTGCCGGTGCTGCTGCGAATTGGGCCACAGTCGGTGGTTCATTCATGGCTATCATTGGAACCATATTAATCATGTTCGCACACACATTCTTCAGCGGTGAACAAGGAATGGTAGGAGCAATGGGCAAGTATGGCAACAAGGGATTTGATACTAATAAAGGTCCACGTTCCGGAGTTGATCTAAGTCGAGGTGATGCAGGTCCATTAGACTAATCAACAGTTTGGTAAACAAAAGCCAGTCCTTAGTTGACTGGCTTTTTTTATGACTATATAATAGTCCTATAAGGAGAAAATTATGTCAAAAATTTACGGTCCCGAAGAAAAAGCCAAACTCGAGCGTTTGATTAACGAAGGCGGCAATGTTCTACGAGAAGTGGAAGATCTTCAAGAAGGCTTAAAAGAAACTGTTAAGGCAGTAGCAGAAGAACTACAAATCAAACCAAGCTGGATTAATAAAGCCATCCGTATCGCGCACAAAGACAATTGGAAAGAACACGAGCAAGAGTGGGATGAAATTGAAATGATCCTTGGTGTAACCAAGAGATTGCCAGAATGATAGATTTATTAAAACCAACATTTGAATGGATAAAAGATGATTGGGCATCTAACCGTTTACGTTTTATTGTTGAGCTCCTTGCTTGGGCTGTCTCAATTGGATGCTCTATCACAATGGCGCTCACGGTTCCCAATCCTCCACTCCTTGCTTTATATCCTGTTTGGATTGCTGGTTGTGCTATGTATGCTTGGGCTGCTTGGACTAGGAAATCTTTTGGTATGCTGGCTAACTACATCTTGCTCACCACCATTGATACGCTTGGGCTGGTGAGAATGCTAATTAGTTAAATAAAGTTAGATGGTAGGCGAGGCCATAAACCGCACATTAGGTATTTGCAAGCCGTAAATTGCATAGGAGAAAAACTTGAGTTACGTTGACGCATTCTACGATCGCGACGACGACATGATTCGTGTCGTTGAGCGTGATGACAAAGGGCAGAGGCATTTTAAAGACTACCCTGCCAAGCACATTTTTTACTATCACGACCCAAGAGGAAAATATCAATCTATCAAGGGCGAGCCTCTTAATAAGGTCAGTTGTAAAAATATCAAAGAACTTCGCAAAGAACTTGCGATACATTCAAACAAAAAACTTTACGAAAGCGATATTAACCCCATTTATCGCTGTCTAGAAGATCATTACCTAAATGTCGATGCTCCAAAACTGAACGTAGCTTTCTTTGATATTGAAGTGGACTTTGATCCAGAACGTGGCTATGCTTCGCCAGAAGATGCATTCATGCCTATTACTGCTATCGCTGTTCATTTGCAATGGATGGACACATTAATCTGTTTAGCCATTCCCCCAAAGACCATCAATATCATCGAAGCTAAAGAAGCTGTAAAAGATTTTCCCAACACTATGCTGTTCGAAACCGAAGCAGAGATGTTAGATACATTCTTAGATCTTATCGAAGATGCTGATGTGTTAAGTGGTTGGAACTCAGAAGGTTTCGATATTCCCTATACAGTTAATCGTGTAACTAAAGTTCTGTCAAAAGAGGATACTAAACGTTTCTGTCTTTGGAACTGTTATCCTAAGAAAAGAGAATACGAAAAATATGGAAAGAGTGCTGTTACTTATGATCTAATTGGTCGTGTTCATCTTGACAGTCTCGAACTTTATAGAAAATATACCTATGAAGAACGCCACACATATCGATTGGATGCGATCGGTGAAATGGAAATCGGCGAAAGTAAAACTGTCTATGAAGGAACATTGGATCAGCTTTATAACAATGACTTTAAAAAGTTCATTGAATATAATAGACAAGACTGTGCTCTCTTAGATAAACTAGATAAAAAATTACAGTTCTTGGATCTAGCTAACAAGATTGCACACGAAAACACAGTTCTGTTACAGACTACTATGGGTGCTGTGGCTGTTACTGAACAGGCGATTATTAATGAAGCTCATAGACGAGGAATGATCGTTCCCAATCGTAAAAAGATGGACGAACACGGAGACACACAAGCCGCAGGTGCGTATGTTGCCTATCCTAAGAAAGGCATCCACGAGTGGATCGGTTCACTAGATATTAACTCACTGTATCCATCTGCGATTCGTGCATTAAACATGGGTCCGGAAACTATTGTGGGCCAACTACGTCCAGACGGAACTAAAGCATATATCGAAGCAGAAATGGCCAAAGGTAAATCATTTGCGGCAGCATGGGAAGGTATCTTTGGTAGCCTTGAATATACTGCTGTAATGAACAGAGAAGTTGGTAGAGAAATCACTATCGATTGGGAAGGTGGCGGTAACGATACTCTCAGCGCCGCACAAATCTATGATTTAATTTTTGAAAGCAATCAGCCTTGGATGCTTTCAGCCAACGGAACTATTTTTACTTACGAAGTAGAAGGAATCATTCCAGGTCTGCTAGCACGTTGGTATAAAGAACGTAAAGAAATGCAGGCCAAATTAAGAGAATGTATCCAGGCCGGCAACAAAATTGAGGAAGAATATTGGGATAAACGTCAGTTAGTTAAAAAGATTAACCTTAACTCACTGTATGGTGCTATTCTTAATCCCGGCTGTAGATTCTTTGATAATAGAATCGGACAGTCCACAACTCTTACTGGTAGACAGATTGCCAAGCACATGGCAAGTAAGGTAAACGAAATTATAACCGGAGAATATGATCATGTTGGTAAAGCGGTCATATACGGTGACACAGACTCTTGTTACTTCTCTGCGTATTCTACGCTAAAGAAGGACATTGAGAAAGGCACACTTCCTTGGACTAAGGAAAGTGTCGTTGAACTTTATGATACCATAGGAGAAGAAGTAAATGGAACATTCGTCAAATTCATGTCCGATGCATTCCACGTCCCCAAATCTCGAGGAGAGGTCATTAAGGCAGGTCGCGAGATTGTTGCTTCCAAAGGACTATTCATTACCAAAAAACGATATGCAGTCCTCTACTACGACAAAGAAGGAAAGCGGTCAGACGTCGACGGGAAACCAGGCAAAATTAAAGCCATGGGGCTCGACCTCAAGAGGTCAGATACCCCGGTTGTTATCCAAGACTTCTTAAGCGAAGTATTAACTCGTGTTCTAAATGGTGTTCCTAAAGAAGAAATTCTAGGGTATATCACAGATTTTAGAACAGAATTCAAAACCAGACCGGGTTGGGAAAAAGGTTCGCCCAAGCGAGCTAATAACATCACTGAGTATGCTGCCAAAGAAAAGAAACAAGGCAAGGCCAATATGCCAGGTCATGTTAGAGCTTCTTTGAACTGGAATACTTTGAAACGTATGTTTGACGACAAGTATAGTATGGGCATTGTAGACGGAGCAAAGGTCATTGTCTGCAAGATCAAAGATAATCCTATGGGCTATACTAGCGTTGCATATCCTGTAGACGAACTCAGACTACCTCAATGGTTTAAAGATTTGCCGTTTGATGATGGCGAAATGGAAACCACAGTCATCGACGAAAAATTAGAAAACCTAATTGGTGTTTTGGAATGGGACATCAGTTCAACAAGGTCGGATAATACATTCAGCAAATTGTTTGATTTTGAGTGATTTCAAGGTTGATTTTTACTCACGATCTAAATATAATCTTAATATACATGGAGACTCTCTAAATGAAAGATATTTTACAAGACATCGTAAGCCATACACAAAACCTTGGCTTTCTAACAACTGTTAAAGTTACAGGCACAGAAGAAAAAACTACTATCAATTCGATGGCAGATGATCGTTCTGTGATTATGGAGGCAGAAACTGCTAATCCTTATCCAGACATGATTGGTGTGTTTGGTATGCCGCAACTACAAAAGCTCAAATATTTGTTAGACGGCAGCGAATACAAAGACGATGCTAAAATTAATATTACTACAGCAGAACGAAATGGCGAAACTATTCCGGTAGGTATCCACTTTGAAAACAAAGACGGTGACTTCCGCAATGACTATCGTTTCATGAATCAGGAAATCATCAACGAAAAGATGAAGACTGTCAAGTTCCGCGGTGTTAAGTGGGATGTAGAAATTGAACCAACAGTGGCAGCAGTTCAACGTTTCAACTTCCAAGCAGGTGCTAACAACGAACATCCAACATTCCTTGCTAAAACAGACGGCGGCAATCTAAAGTTTATCTTTGGTGATGCTTCTACACACGGTGGTGAGTTTGTGTTTGCACAGAACGTAGCAGGTAAACTGGATCGCGGCTGGACTTGGCCAGTGTTACCAATCTTAGCAATTCTTAAAATTGCAGATGTTAACAATACAAAGATGAGCCTAAGTAATGAAGGTGCTATTCAAATCACTTTAGACAGCGGTCTAGCAACTTACAAATATATTATTCCAGCACAGGCGGCCTAATGATTAGTAATGTAATGCCCACTGGTAGATATGTTCAGGTATCGGGCGGATCTACCAGCACATATATTAACAACTACTCTGGTTCACAGGGCGTTGGTAACATGAGATACAATACCAGTTCGCAACGAATGGAAGTGTTCGATGGCAATAACTGGATGCAACTGAATATGGGAGCAGTATCTGTAGGCTTGAATCATGAAGCTGAGCAGGCTATCGATTGGGCATTAAAGAAAATTAAACAGGAAAAAGAATGGTATGAGTTGGCTTCTAACAGCGAAGCCGTTCGTATCGCACTTGATCAATTAGAACAGGCAAGAACAAGAGTAGAACTTACAGCAATTTTAGCGAGAGACCATGAACAAACAACCAGTTGATTTAACACCATTACAAAAGGACTATGCGGTATACTTACCAGCTATTAGTTCTTTTTACAGCACTTATATTGCAAAACAAAGAGAAGGCGAATTTATTCCCAAAGAACGTATTCCACAAGGATTTGATCGTGGCATCGAAGGAATGAACTTCCTTAATCCAGAACAAGGATATTTTTATTACAAGTTTGCTCTGTATTCAGCAGGTCATGCTCAATTAGACATTACTAAGTCTATGACACAAGAATCTATGATTCAACAGCGTGATCGTTCGAAAACAATGATCTTAGGTGACTCGGGCGGTTATCAGATTGGTAAGGGTGTTATTAAGTTTGACTGGCAAAACTTTGAAGGTGCAGAAGCTAACAAAGTTCGAGAAAAGATTTTAACTTGGCTAGATGTTACTGCTGATTGGTCAATGATGCTGGACGTTCCAACTTGGGCCTGTGACCATATTCATAGTCCAAAAACTGGATTAAAGACATTTGAAGATTGTTTAGATAAGACTCGCTTCAATAACGAATACTTCATTCAAAATAGACTTGGTGCTAAAGACGGCGGAACAAAATTATTAAACGTTCTGCAAGGTTCAAATTGGGAAAACGCAGAAGCTTGGTATCAAGGTGTAAAAGAATACTCCGATACTAGTAAGTATGGAGATAAGGCTGCAGAAGGTTGGGCTATGGGTGGTGCTAATATGTGTAAGATGCCTATTACACTACGCAGACTGATCACTATGCGTTTTGACGGTATGCTAGAAGGCAAAGACTGGATGCACTTCTTAGGCACCGCACAGTTGGACTGGGCTTGTTACTTAACAAGTATCCAGCGTCAAATAAGAAAACACGTAAATGAAAACTTCACTATTTCCTTTGACTGCGCATCACCTTTCATCGCAACAGCTCACGGACTGGTATATACTAACGCCCAACATACCTCTAAACGATTCAGTGTTATCATGGATAAGGCCCCGGACAATAAGGGTCTTGCCAAACGGCACGATATACCTTTTCCTTTCGAATCCGATTTTGGTCGCAGACTTACGATCGCAGATATTTGCCACTACGCACCAGGAATGCTAAACAAAATTGGCAAGGAAGGTAAAACTTCTTGGGACAGTTTTGCTTATGCACTAATGATGGGACATAACGTAGAATGTCATATTCGTGCTGTTCAACGTGCTAATAATTTAATGGACATTGAATACGCTAGTTACAGGCCAGACTGGAGAGGTTGGCGTAAAGTAAAAGATGCTGACAAGAGCGACGAGCGTTCTGAGTGGGTTCCTCGCAATGTTTTGTATTTCAATAGATTCGTTGAAGAACTGTTTGAACTCAAAACTAAAGACGAAGCCTTTGCTATGATTGCCGAAGCTGAACGGTTAGGCTTCTTGCAAAACTTAGAAGGTGCTCGTTTACGTGGTGGTGTAACTAATATTGCAGATACATTGTTCTATGAGGAATCAGAAGATGAAACTTCTTGGACAGATGACAGAGAAGACGAAGCGTTGGATAATCTTAAAGTCGAATAAGGAGATCTTATGTATGAGAATCGAATTAAGCATTTGGAAGAAGCCCACGGTGTTTTGAATAAAAGAATCGACACTTTGGAAAAAAATGGACTGTTTGAAGATCTAAAACTCGAAGAATTGAAGAAACAACGGTTGCAATTGAAAGACAATATTGCTATACTAAAACATAAACAAAAACTTCACGAAGAAAAAAATGTCTAAACAATTTTGCCTAAACAGGCAACAAATTGAAAAACTAGCCAAGATGGCCACTCACTTTAAAGAAGTTGAGTGGTTCACTCTCGAACAAAGTTCTAGCAGCGGAATTGGTCCTACCGTTGTTGTTAAGTTCAACCTATTCAACGATGACGACAAGGACATCGATACTACCGTTGATATCACTGATGTAAGCACTTGGTAATGTATAGCGAAAATCAATACGAAGAATTTTCTAATCGTATGCACGAACGTTTTCCTAAAATGTTTGCTGGCAAATACGGCGGCTTTGCCTGTAGTCCGGGCTGGTGGCCTATGTTAGAAACACTCTGTGCTACTATTCAAAGTCATATTGATCATAAAAAAGGCGAATGTTCACAGGTTGTTGTAGAGCAAATTAAAGAAAAGTTCGGCACACTAAGATTTTATGTTAGCGGCGGCGACGAGTATACTGACGGTGCTATTAGTCTGGCAGAAAGTCTTAGCAGTCATATGTGTGAAGAATGCGGGGCTCCCGGTAAGCGTGTTGGCGGGGGCTGGATTAAAACCCTCTGCGATTTTCATATTGCAGAACATGAGGCTTTACGAGCCGAGGAAATGCGTAAAAATGGATTCGAAGAATAAATGCAACTTCTGCGGTGAAGAAGTTAGGCCAGCCTGTGACTGGCGTCAAGGACGCTGTCCTCATCTTCCACCATCTATTAATCCCCACTCGCTGAGATATTTAAATCTTTTTAACTCAATCAAAAACTGGTTCAAAAAATGAAACGTGATTATAAACAAGGTGTTCATACCGACATTATGTTCTTTACAGGTATAGAAATTGAAAAGACACCGGCATACGGTCTGAAGACTTTATTCGTTGTTGGTGTTCAAGATCCGTATGTATTAATGGAGATCGCAAGAAACGAAAAATGTAAGCATATCTATTTTGGTGCTAATCAAAGTTTCAAGACTAAAGGCGTCAATGATGCAGAAGGTTGGCGTCCTTGGGAAGATATGATCTATGCCTGCCTCAATGCAGAAGATGGATTTTGGTGCACCTTAGATTTTGACGTTACCGAAACGGAAGGATTGCTAGAAAGCGGTCTTACCGAAAGCCGTAGATTTATTCCGCAGATTAGTGTAAAATTACCTTATATTAATCAACTAGGCTATAACGCTACACTAAAGATCGATGACAAAGATTTTGCAGCAACTAATCCTGGGGTTTGGTGCCATAACCTGCAGGACCTTCTGGGAAGAGATCGCTTCACAGATTGGGATCAATATGGCAAGGATGAGATAATCAAATGAGTGGTTATGGACAGGCAATCGCTACTATTAGCACAGCAAAGCAGCGAAGAATAAAGAAGGCGACTAAAATGAAACTTACATTAAAACAGCGTTTTCGCAATTGGTTGAATCGCGATGATGACGAACAAGATGTTCCCCAGCTTGTAGAAGCAGATAGACTTTCTAGTGAAGGTATGCGTCTGCAAATTTACAAGGCATCTGGCGGTTATGTTGTAGAAACTCGCAGTTATGATCGACGTAAAGATCAAAACTTTAATAATATGCACGTTATTCGAGACGATCAAGATCTCGGAGAATCGTTAGGTAAAATTGTTATGATGGAGGCTTTGCAGAGATGAAACACCCAAGTCTAAATATCAAAAAAATTACAATCAAAGAATCTGCCGCTTATCGAGTTAGACTCGAATCTTGGGAATCAATTAATCCCAAAGGTCTTTTTACAGTAGACATCATTCAAGAATGTCTCGACAAAGATGGCAACGTTGATAGCTCAAGCACATATAATTTTAATATGACACGTGATGAGCTTAAAAAATTAGGTGAAGGATTGATGTCTGTATGATTATCCGTCAAGACGTTAGACCTAATAAAATGATCTGGGTGACTTTCCGTAAGGAAGGCATTCACAAATATCCTGCGGCGCTTACAGATCCTAACCTAGCTACAGGAGACGAATATGACGTATCGTTTTTGGGTTACCCTCATCGCCACATCTTTCATTTCAGGGTGTGGATCAGTGTGCAACACAATGACAGGGACATCGAATTCATCCAGTTCAAACGATGGCTCGAGTCGCTGTATAATGGTCAAGGTGCCGTTCTAAGCCTTGACTACAAGAGTTGTGAAATGATGTCAGACGATTTATACGACATCATCAACAAAAAGTATCCGGATCGCGAGGTTTGGATTGAGGTCTCCGAAGACGGAGAAAATGGTTCATTTATCAAATATTAAAGGAAATAAAAATGGCTCGTAACTACAAGGACTATCAATATTTTGCCAACCGTCCTGATGTTGTGAAAGTCTGGGATGATCTAGACGCCTATCTCGACTATTGTCGATTTGAACTCAAAGAGTTCAACCCTGCAGATCTTTATCGCAAAGATTCTGCTAACTATCAGGCTTACCTAGCAAGTAAGCGTCCACGCAGGCCCTATCAAGGTAATAAACCTAGATGGGATAATAACGGAAAACGCAATGGCCAAAGTTTTTCTCGTTGATTTAGAGGCCGTAGAGACACGCTACACAGGCGAGTGGAAAACCCACTTGCCTGCATTGTTGCGAAAGAGAGGTCACGATGTTCAAGTTATCAGTGGTCCTGAAGATATTCCTAAAGCCACTACTCCTGGTGCCTTTCTTAATTTTGGGGGGACTAATATATATAAGTCTCGACAAGTTGAGGAATTTAGTAGGTTATTTACATCCGGAGCAGTTAAGCCTGGCGATCATTTTTTGTTTACTGATGCTTGGCACCCTGGTATCATAAACTTAAAATATATGAGTGAACTACTTGGTATCAAAGTAGTCATTCACGCATTATGGCATGCTGGCAGTTATGATCCTCAAGATTTTCTCGGTCGCTTAATCGGAGATGCTCCGTGGGTTAGACATGCGGAGAAATCTTTCTTTGCTGCGATCGATCATAATTACTTTGCTACTAAATTTCACATCGATATGTTTTGTAGCAATTTACTGTGGGAAACTTTAGAAGATACTATCAAAGATTTTATCAATGAAGGTAAAATCGTAAGATCAGGTTGGCCTATGGAATATATGCCTGACACTCTTTTGATGTATAAGAATATGCCTAAACGAAATCTTATACTATTTCCTCATCGAATCGCTCCTGAAAAACAAGTTGATATTTTTAGAGATTTAAAAGAACACTTGCCGCAATATGAATTTGTTGTGTGTCAAGATCAACAATTAACTAAAAACGAATATCATAACCTATTAGGCGAAGCAAAATTAGTTTTCAGTGCTAATCTTCAAGAAACACTAGGCATTAGCTGGTATGAGGGTGCTTTGGTAGATGCTATCCCTATGGTTCCTGATCGATTAAGCTATGCTGAAATGGCTTTCGATCCGTTTAAGTATCCAAGCGAATGGACAGAATCATTTGAAGCATATACTGTTCATAGAAAAGAAATCTGTTATAAAATTATACAGTATATGGAAAATTATGAAAAGTTTCTGCCAAGCCTAAATAAACAGGTAGATGAGCTCAAAAATAACTTTTTTAGTTGTAATAAACTATTAGAGATGTTAAAATAATAATGTCATCCACGACTATAACTCGGAGAATATAATTGACAACAAAATTTACACCCGATCCTGTATTAAATGCAGAAATCGACAACACATTTATAAAAGACCAATACGAACCTTTGGGCAAGCCTGTTTATGTTAAAAAAGAAACGGCCTTAGATGCTATGGCAGGCAATGGCGGCTATGAAGAAGCATACTTAGGCGATCACCTTCGATTTAAAATGAAGCGTGATAAGAAACGTTTCTGGGCTGGAGATAATATCAGCGATTATCTTAAAGAAGGCGACAAAGAAAAACTTATTGACGAAGCGACTGAAGCATTTGAACTAGTGCTTGATCGTCTATTAATTGATCGCGAAAACGATCCTAATAGTAAAGGCACAGCCCGTCGCCTTGCTAAGATGTATTTTAATGAGATAATGGCAGGTAGATATGATCCAAGTCCCGCAGCAACATCGTTTCCAAATGACTCGGAGGACCGTTATGAAGGTATGTTGGTTGTTCGTAGTGAGCTTCGCAGTATGTGTAGCCATCATCACCAACCCGTTACTGGCGTTGCTTATATTGGTATTATTGCTGCCCAGCATCTCATCGGTCTCTCAAAATACACAAGAATCGCGCAGTGGTGTGCAAGACGTGGAACTCTCCAGGAGGAACTTGCTAATGACATTGCTAGGGAGATCGAAAAGGCCACAGGCGCCAAAGACCTAGGTGTTTATATTCAAGCCACCCACGGTTGCTGTGAGAATCGCGGTATTATGGCACATAGTTCGTTAACACAGACTACAGTATTAAAAGGTGCATTCAAAGACGATTCTGGCACTAAAAAAGAATTCTTTGATAATATTAAATTACAACAAGAATTTGCTCCGAGGTAATTATGGCTACGTGGAAAATATCAAACTATCATAAGAAAAATGCAGTCGAACGTCAATTTTGGACCAAAGACGGTGTTACTATCATAAAGGAAGAAGGATTCCGATGGGGAACATGGACTTGCGAAAGCGATGAACAGCCAGATGTAGATCTCGATAATCCAGACGGTTATGAACTTATGTCCACCGACTATGATTGGGAAATGGATAATATGGACGACGGTTGTTGGATGGAGTGGACATTCCCTGATGATATGCCCGAAGAAGAACAAGAACGTATTCAAGCACTATGGGAAGAAGAATGGTTCGAGGGTCTAGAAGGCGATGGCTGGTATAATGATGAAACTGAACATTGGATATATGGTCCAATACAACTCACCAATGTAGACACTGGTGAAGAATTTACTGGAGAAGAATAATGAGAACCGAAATGATTGGTGTGCTAAAACAGCACTTTGAAGCACACATTCTTAAACATAAAATGAATGTGGATATTATGTTGGCTAATCCTATGGCTATACACGAACACACTGATCTTATGGATGCTATCGAAAAAGAAGTAGCGTTGATTGCAGAATATCATGATAAACTAGAAGTAATGAATACTTACTTTAAGGAGTAACTATGCAGGTAAGAGTAGAAACAAACGAAGACGATATTGGTAAATGTGGTTGTGGTCGTAGTCCTACAGGCAAATGCATCGGTTGGCACGGTCTTGACGAAGGCACTTTTAGAGAAAAATTAGCCGAATGGGAACTAGAAGATTATAAAAAACGTGCTCAGGCTACTTGGAATGATTCATGCACTACGCCGAGGTCCGAATGAACTCGATAGAACAGGCTAATGCTTTTATAGATAGAGTAAAAAATCTACAAACATTCGAAGTAAAAAGAATGTTGGATGAACCTTTAGAATTTAGAGGCGGTCGTGTTCCCTTTGATATTCGTGCCAATCAAGAATGTGCATGGTTCAAGGTAGTGGCTCTTAGTCAAAAAGAAGCAGAAGAAATGGTAGATCGTTGGCTACGAGGCGATGATGATTGAAACCCTACGTGATGATCTAATGGTTCAACAACAGTTACCTGCGTTCGATGAACAAGAACGTGCTTGGCAACATATGGTAGCTGTGATCATGTTAAATCAAACCGGAAGGAAGGCAGTCAAGTATGTGCTGCCTCTTTTCTTAGATCGTTGGCCTGGCCCTGGTGAATTTCTTTGGGCGTCTATAGATGAAGTCAAAGAAGTTATATGGCCTTTGGGCATGTATAACGTCCGATTCCAAAGGCTCAAAAGAATGACAGCAGATTTCTTGCAATGGGACGGAAATGATGCTACAATGTTATATGGAATAGGAAAATACGGTAGTGACAGTTATGAAATATTTTTCAAACAAAACTACAATGTTGAACCCACTGATAAAGAACTGAAGCGATATCTCGCTGAGGAGATTTTTAATGTTGCTGAAACTGCTTGAACGATTTGGCCGCAAACGTATCATTTTTGATCGTGTGCATAATGAACCGTATCTCGAACGGTATTATCTCTTTTTAAAAGAACGCGAACGTTTTCCGTTTAACGTTTTTCTACACAAGTTCCTAAAAGGTGACCCCGACGATGTTCATGACCATCCCTGGCCCTATGCTACACTAATCCTTAAAGGAGGCTACTATGAGTGGACTCCTAACTTCGACGAACAAGGTATCAAGATCAGCGAAACACGGCATTGGCGTGGTCCTGGTCACTTCCGTATTTGCAGTCCTAATTCTTATCACCGTATCGAATTAAAAGAAGGTGTAACTGCTTGGACTCTGTTTATGCCAGGGCCTCACAAGCGTGATTGGGGCTTCTTAGTTCATAACAAATGGATTCAACACGAACAATACCTCAAGGAGAGATATGAACAAGCTCATAATTAATAACGAACAACTAAAAGGCCTAGTCGCTAAGATTTGTAGAGATATCACAAACACTGGCTGGCGTCCTGATTATGTAGTGGGACTAACTCGCGGTGGATTGATTCCTGCTGTTATGATCAGTCATTATTTTAATGTTCCCTGTGAAACACTAAAAGTAAGTCTTAGAGACAGCGGCGAACGAGAAAGCAATCTTTGGATGGCTGAGGATGCTCTAGGTGCCAATAAAGAGAGATACGTAGAAAATCCTGTAGATGTTGCAGGTATATTAGAAGCTGCCAGCGATTTACTAGAAGCCGGAGATACTTATAAAAATATTTTAATTGTCGACGATATCAACGACAGTGGCGCTACTCTTAATTGGATCATGGAAGATTGGCCTAGTGGATGTTTTCCGAACGATCCAAGTTGGGAAGAAGTATGGAATAACAATGTTAAATTTGCTGTGCTAGTGGATAATGTTTCTAGTAAGTGTAATGCAAAAATGGATTACTCTGGCATGGAAGTTAACAAAGCTGAAAATGATGTTTGGGTTGACTTTCCCTGGGAAGATTGGTGGACTAAATGAATGATACAGAAAAAGTAATGAAGGAACAGCCTCCTTTTATAGATGATGGCGAAGCTCCGTGGACAGAATTAGAAGAAGAGGATTATCATGTTAAAGTATTTAGAGATATATATCCTGTTACTCCTGGCCATTTGCTTTTTGTTCCTAAGTATAATACTGTGGCTGTCTTAATGGATGCAGTTGAGTCTGCTGTTCGAGACGGTATGAGAATGGTTGAAAACGGTGATTGCGACGGATTCAATATCGGATTAAACTATGGAAAAGCAGCAGGTCAAACAGTGCCGTGGCCACATGTTCATTTAATTCCAAGAAGAAAAGGTGACATGGAAGATCCGACAGGCGGAGTCAGACATGTTATTCCAGAAAGAGGAAATTATCGTAAATGGTAAGAGTAACTGTTCCTTGGCAGAGCCAGGCTAACGATTGGTGGAATGAAACATGTGCTCAGATAGTAGAACATTTTGGACTTCCGGGCGGTAAGTATGTAACAGAAGTTAGTGCAGACTATATGCACTTCGATTTTACCGATGAGAGAGATGCTCTGCTATGCAAGATAATGATCAGCGAGAAAGTTTGAAAAAAGATAAATGGATAATCATCTTAGCGTTAATTGCTGCTTTGATTATAATGTTTTCAAATTATGGAGAGGAACGAACTGTAGTTTATGATTGCAGAGATGCACACTGGCATCCGGATATCCCCATCGAAGTTAAAAAAGAGTGTGATAGAATTATGTATGAAAGATGGAAAGAACATCAAGAAGAACAAATAAAGAAAAAATATCTCACAACATGAAAACATGGACACTAACAGTTGACAAAGATGGTATATTGCCATTGCCTCAGGATTTGTTAAATGAGGTAGGTTGGAAAGAAGGTGATACCATAAATTGGGTCGATAATAAAGACGGAACATGGAGTTTGATCAAAGAAGACTTGACAAATTTCATATATAAAGGTATAATAAACGATGAGCAAAATTAAAATCGCAGAACTGTTTTACAGCATACAAGGTGAAGGACGCTACATGGGCGTGCCTTCAGTTTTCTTACGCACATTTGGCTGTAACTTTAAGTGTGCTGGCTTCGGTATGCCCAAGGGCGAACTAAGCACAGAAGTAGAAGCCATTGCTGCTAAAGTTGGAGAATTTAAGAAGTATGAAGAACTTCCGTTGGTTTCTACTGGTTGTGATAGTTACGCTAGCTGGGATCCTCGCTTTAAAGATCTTAGTCCAATGCTTACTAGCGACGCCATCGCAGAAAGAATCTGCGAGATTTTACCATTCAACGAGTGGAGAGAGGAACACTTGGTTATCAACGTGATTACACCGAACTGTTAGAACATCCTAAGATGAAAAATCTTAAAGAAATTACATTTGAAACAAATGGAACTCAAAAACTATCACCCGAATTTAAAAATTATCTATTAAATTGGGGCATGGAAGATAGAGGCTATCACAAACTCACATTCAGTGTTAGTGCCAAGCTAAGTTGTTCAGGAGAAGAACGCCACGAAGCTATTCGTCCAGATGTAGTTTGTGAATACGAAGAAGTCGGTTATACATATCTGAAATTTGTAGTAGCTACAGAAGAAGATGCCGAGGAAGCTATTGAAACAGTTGATATATATCGTGCAGAAGGTTTTAGTGGCCCTGTATATTTGATGCCTGTAGGCGGTGTGGAGAGTGTTTATACATTAAATAATCGCCGCGTAGCGGAACTAGCAATGAAGAACGGACTGCGCTATTCAGATCGCTTACAGGTGCCTTTATTTAAAAATGAATGGGGAACTTAATGAAAATTATTAAAAAATTATTCGGTTTAGATAAAATTGAAGCCAATATCGAAGAAGCTCGATTGGCACTTGAACAAGCTACCAAATTAAAAGAAGAAGCTGAAAATAGTTTAAAAGAAATTGCTCAAGAGCAAGAATTGGCTAAGTTGAGTCCAAAAGATCGTGCTACTCGAAAGAAAGAGCCATGGGTTGGTGTATTAAATACCCATGTAAACAAAGATAATGTGCGTAATGGCTTTTTTGAGCTTGACTGGAACGACCATTTTGTGCTAAAATTAAAGCAAGAAGGTTACGGTGTTGAAGGTGACAATGATGAAGAAATTGTCGATCGTTGGTTCCGTGAGCTTTGTGCCAATGTTGTAGTAGATGGCGATTACGGTGGCCCTGTGGAAACAGGTTCTTTAGACATACAGAGTGTGAAGAAGAATAATACATGACCTATATTTTAGTTGATACTGCTAACACGTTCTTTCGTGCTAGACATGTTATTAACGGTGATGCTGACATTAAGCTCGGCATGGCTTTTCATATTACCCTAAATTCAATCCGCAAGGCGTGGCAGCAGTTCAACGGCAGTCACGTTATCTTCTGTTTAGAAGGTAGAAGCTGGCGCAAAGATTATTATGCTCCATATAAGCGTAATCGATCGGATGCCCGCGCAGCTTTAAACGAACGAGAACAAGAAGAAGATCGAGTTTTTTGGGAAGCATTTGATACATTCAAAGAATTTATTTCCGACAAAACTAATTGCACAGTTTTACGTCACGAGCAATTAGAAGCTGACGATCTTATTGCCGGATGGATACAAAGCCATCCTGACGATAATCATGTTATCATTTCAACCGACACGGACTTTGTTCAGCTTATCGCTCCAAATGTAAAACAATACAACGGTGTAATGGAACATGTTATCACGCACGAAGGAATCTTTGATGACAAAGGCAAAGCAGTTATCGACAAAAAAACTAAAGAACCAAAAGAAGCACCTAACCCAGAATGGCTGCTCTTTGAAAAATGTATGCGTGGTGATACCAGTGATAATGTCTTCTCAGCGTATCCGGGTGTGCGCACTAAAGGCACAAGCAAAAAAGTGGGTCTTAGTGAAGCGTTCGAAGATCGTAAAACCAAAGGATTTGCGTGGAACAATCTCATGCTTCAGAGATGGACTGATCACGAAGGCAAAGAACACAGGGTGCTAGACGACTATGAACGCAATCGTCGACTTATTGATTTAAGTCATCAACCCGATCATATCAAAGAAATCATTGCTTCAACTATTGCAGAAGCCACCACAGCAAATAAAAACATTAGCCAGGTCGGAATACGACTAATCAAATTCTGTAATCTTTATGATTTAAAGAAAATTTCAGAACAGGCACAATCTTATGCGGAGCCATTAAATGCAAGATACATTATTAAGGAAGACCACAGTCTGTCGGTATAGAGATACCTGCGACTGTGCCACAGACACATGTTGGGAGAGCAATATGACAGAACTACATGCTAAACCGATCATCGCAGATAAATTCTGGATCGTTGAAGAGAATGGAGAGAAGATCGCTACTCTAAGAAAAAACGAAGACAATCGTTTTATTATGAGTAATCATGACGGCATCAAGATTTACGAAACTAAAGAAAGTCTAACAAAAGAATTCGGTAAGAACTTTTTTGTAGTTAAAATTTTAAAAGAAGCAGATAATTCTGCACCAAACGAAGTTCATGGATTTTCTACTAGCACAACACCACACAATCCTTTGTATGATGTAAAAAGAAAATTGCCATTGTTTACAAAGAGCATTGATTCAAAAAGTTTATATTGTGCAGGTTATTACACAATTAAATTTGAAAAGGGTTGGGTAAAAAGTTTCTGTCCTAAATTAATCACTCTACAGCGTTACGAGTTCAAAGGTCCATTTAAGACCGAATTAGAAATGAAACAGGTATTGTCAAATGTCAGCAAATAACTTACCCACAAATTTGCCAAGTGTTGAAAAACTAATTCAGCGTGTAGTTGCTGCGGATAGAAGCCAACAAAAAGAAATTAGACTTACTATACAAGAAGCAAAAGATCTCACTGCTGAATTAGCTATTTTGACATCCAAATTAGGCAAAACTGTTCAAGAAATCCACACTATGTTGGCAGAAATAAAAGAATCTACCACTAACATCGACGTTAAGTTCGATGGAGGATCTTTCTAAAGACATAAATATATACGTGGTTAATTAGGAAACACGTATATCATGAGTAGACCAAAACCGAAGATTCTTTTAGAATATGCTAACAAGGAAACCTTTAAGGTTGAGCAGATCCTTGATAGCGAAGCCATCTGGGCTGTATTCTATAAAGGTCAACCTTTTAATTTAAAAAGCGGAAGTTTAGTCGCTAGTTACCCTGGGCCGAAATATAAAAAGGTTAGCTTTTCAAATCCTGGCCACGCATATAATCTAGCAAAGAAGTTAAACAAACTTTTTAAAACTTCAGACTTCGCAGTTTATAAACTTACCACCGGCGAAGAGGTAAAGTAAATGAACACCAAGGATGCCTATACACGGGTATTCTTACAGGCCGCAAACATAGAATTCACCGACGACACAGTTAAAAAATATTCCGCTGTATTTTGGTTTAGTTTTAGAAACAAAGACCAAGGCGGTTTAAGATTGACTGAGCAAGGTTTGCAATTCATTCAAGAACATGCTAAAATAAAAACATATAAAATAGAATTTCCAAAAGAATTTGCTTTCACTCCGCAAGTATTAGTTTGGTTAGACAATTTTATAGATTCCCCGTATTTTATAACTAAAAAAAATATCACTGTAATGAAAGAAAAAGCAGCTTTTGAATTATATCTGTTTTCCGGAGATATAAGAAAATTTGGTCACAACAAAGCTCTTTCTAAAAGATTAAACCAAGAATCCCCTGTCGAATAAACTGACCATATAAATATTTTTACTATGTTTGATCTTAATCCAATTTCAATTCTGAAAAAGAGAGAGTTAAAAACTCTTCCTCCTCATTTTGCTAAAATCAAAGTAAGCGATAATGAGATGTTTGATAACAGAGTTAAAAATTGGATTAAAGACAAACTTAAAGGTCGCTTCTGTGTTATCAAAGCACCGCATGTTGATCAAAGCGGTGTGTTAAGATCAATCACATTTGCAGCCTTCGAAGACCAAAAAGAGCTAACATACTTTATGCTAGCTTGCCCATTTTTAAGGAGAAATTAATGTCTGAAGAACTAGCCAGCGCAGTTGCCGAAGAAGCAGCCAAAGCTAAACAAACGGCCGAAGCACCACAGGCCCCACAGCAACAAGGTGCTGATCTAAACATCAGTGACTTAGTTGCTCTAAAAAGCATTCTAGAAGTTGCTAGCCAACGCGGTGCTTTTAAGGCCAACGAGCTCGAAGCCGTAGGTCGCACATTTAACAAACTGAACGCATTTTTAGAATCAGTAGCCAAAAAGGAGGCGTAATATGCCAGCAGTCTTAAAACACATAGGAAGAATTACCAAAACAGGAGCGAAAGTTCTGGTAGCATTCAGAACACTACCAGGGGAATCAAATATGGCTCTTGCGATTCCTGTGGCGAATTTAAGCGACTCGTATCATGACGCCATTATGAAAGTTGTAGAAAGCGACCAAGCGCAAGAAACATTCGAGTTTGGAGAACTGTTATTCATTAGAAGTTTTCCTGATGGAAGACCGATGTTACAGGCATTAAGAGCTGATGGATTTTTACAAAAAGTTCCTACAGATTCTGTAACAATGACTCCAACACCAAACGATACCATCGAATTGCATCAATTAAATGTTTTAATCGCAGAGCAAAGAAATTGTGCTGTAGATGATCTATGTCGCTTTGTTTCCGGAGCTCCTAATCCCGGAGCAGAAGTCGAAGATGTTGCTAAAATATCCGAAGTTCCGAAAACCGAAGAAGTATTAGGTAGAGATGTTGGCGAACCTAGAAATGTTCCTCAACCACTTAAGGCTCCCGAGAACCAAGTATTGTCTGATAAAGACATTGCTAAAGGTTACAGAAGCCAGGCTGATGCTATGTATAAAGAAGCAGCCCGTTTAAGAAGAGAAGCGGATGAACTAGATCCTCCTCAAAAGAAAACTACCAAGACCAAAGAAACCCTAGATGCCTAATCCGTTGTTTAGACCGCCAAGACATCTTGTCAAGGAATGGCCAGAAGTGTTCGAAGATCTATATATGAATACCATGCCGGTAGCATATTTAGATCTTGTTCACCTGGAGTTCATCGACGGAAAGATTTGGCAGATTAATATAAAGCAAGAGTTAGAAAATAAAACAGCAGAAATTATCGCTGAAACGCTACTTGATACACTTCAAGAATATAAAGACGATATTAAAAAGATAGATTTTAAAGTTGATATTGAAAGATTGAAACTAGATATTAAAAATTCTACTGATAGTATTTTCTAGTGTTGCCGTAGTGTATAACTTTACAATCTTCTGATTTAAAACTTCTCCAAGGATCAATAACAATTGATCCTTTTTCTATTTTACAATATAAATTTTGCGTTTCTTCAAATCCGCGATATTCGTAAGTTACCTTTCTATTGTGTGCCAATAGCACAACACCATAACATCCTTGTATGTCATCTCCAGTTAACGGGTCAATGTAAGTAGGTTTATGTCCTAATTCCTCGCAATAATGACCTATTAATAAACTATAACTACCATCACAGTATTCTACTCCGGGCTTATAGGCTTTTCCGTGAATAAAAATACTCATTCGATTTTCTTCAGCGTGTTTAACAAGTTCTTGGGCAAGATTTTTAGCCTGTAATTCCCTGGCGTTCATTATAGAATCGAATAGGTCGTATCCAAGATTCAATTTGTCAGCCATATATCTTAGAGCTATATTATCTCTAGGATGGCATGCGCCACCGTCTCCCATGCCTGCCTTCATATATTGAGGTCCCATGATACGCATAGTCGATTTGGCCAAAGCATTGGTCACAACATCAACATCAATGTTACCCTGTCTTATAGCAACATCTTGTATCATATTGACTAATCCAATTTTAGCACTGATGAAAGTATTATAAAAAACTTTGATGCATTCACATTCGTCCCAAGTGCCTACTTCATATCGTGGATTATTTTCCATAACAGTTTTATAAAAATTAATTAACTGTTCGGCATCACCGTTCTCAGAACCATCTTCTGTTCCTATCATTACCATTTCTGGATTGACCATATCCCATGCCACACTGCCCATAGCTATCAAATAAGGATTATAAACAAATCTAGTATTTGTAACTAGATGAATAAATTCTCTTCGAGTCGTTCCGGGCAATACTGTGGAAATAAGAACAAGTAGTTGTTTCTTATTCATATACTTGTTTGCTTCTGTTAAACAAGTTTTCACAATGTCATATGAAAAATCTTTTGGTTTAAGATGAGCTGTTGGTGCTCTGCCATCATATAGAGGATCGTGCGGAGTTGGAACTGCAATAAAAACAATGTCAGTATCAGTTACACATTCTTTTATAGAATCAACTACATTAACTGAATCACTATTTTTTGGAGTTATATCATAACCTTTTATAGTATGTCCTTTGTGAGCCATTGCTTCTGCACAAGGAAGTCCTAATTTACCCAAACCAATAAAACCAATTTGCATTTTTAACCTCAATAAATAATAGCAGCATATTATTTAGTGGAGTATTTTTTTGTATAAACAAGGTTTGATAGAACCGTTCTGGGACTTAAATCATAGATACCTAATATATCAACGAGAACCATTCAATTGTAACGACGATGTTTCTCAATGGAGGTCTCAAGGTTTTTCTCAAACACATTTCACAGGTCTAATGTATGATATGAAATCTGTGATGCCGACATGGTCTGAAAAATTTCTATCAATTTTTCAAGGAAAAAATCAAGGTCTAAGTTTTTATAAAATGGAAACTTGCAATATATTGCCCTATCATCAAGATACGTATAGCTATTATAAAAAAATCTTCAACATCACTGACAACGATTCTATATGGAGAGCTATAATATTCTTAGAAGATTGGAAACCAGGACACATATTCGAAATAGAGGGCGAACCTATAACCAAATGGCAGGCAGGTGAATATGTATTGTGGAGATATGACGCTCCACATATGGCCGCTAATCTTGGATTAGAACCTAGATATACTGCGCAAATAACTTTCACAGATGTTTAATAAAATATTTGAATTTGAAAAAGCTCTGTCGGAGTTTACCGGAGCTCCATATGTAATCACTACTGATTGTTGCACTCACGCAATAGAATTATGTTTAAGATACAAGAAAGTTAAAAGAACAGGATTTACAGCATTCACATATCTCTCAGTGCCTATGACTATGGTCAAGCTAGGAATCGAATATAATTTAGTTCCGGAAAAATGGACTGGTGAATATAGATTTTACGGAACAGATATATGGGACAGTGCTAGAAGATTAGAACCCAACATGTATCGCCCCGGAATGCTTCAATGTTTAAGTTTTGGATATTCAAAACCCTTAGACATAGGAAGAGGCGGTGCAATATTATTAGATAATTACAACGATTACAAAAAAATATCTATGCTAAGATATGACGGAAGAGACTTAAACATAAGTCCATGGCAAGATCAGAAAGAATTTAGTTTAGGATTTCATTATAAATTAAACCCGGAAGAATGCATCAAAGGTCTTGAAAAGTTAGATCAGTATAAAAAAAATAATTTATTCGACATTAAATTTGTCGAATACCCGGATTGTAGAGATATAAAAATCAATGATTAATTCTAAAAACGAATGGGATCCTTTAAAAGAAGTTATTTTAGGCACAGCTACCAATGCACACTGGCCTGCAAAATGTCCTTTCTTTAGAAATTTAGAAAATACTACTGCTTGGAAAGAAACTCCTGTTCCTTCTGGACCACTGAGTCAACGAATAATAGAAGAAACCAACGAAGATCTAGAAAAATTTAAAGAGACATTAGAATCTCTGTCTGTAAAAGTCTATAGACCTGTTGATTTAGACTTTCAATCGTTTGACGGTATGTATAATTATTGCCCTAGAGATAGAGTATTGATTATCGGTGATAAGGTTATCGACGCACCTGTGCTGTATCCAACTAGAGTAAAAGAACTCGATGCTATAAGACATTTTTTCAAAGACGAGTTGATATCTACTAATAATCCAGAAATTAAATTTGATGCAGCCAACGTGTGTAGATTAAACAACGATTTATTATATCTTATTAGTGAAAGTGGAAATGTATCAGGCGGCGAATGGCTGCAATCTATATTCCCAGACCACAAGGTTCATATTCTAGATAATATCTATAACGGTGTTCATATTGATAGCACTATTTGTCCGATACGAGAAGGTTTAGTGGTTCTTAATGCCGATAGAATAAATCAAACTAATTTACCAGCAGTGTTTAAGTCTTGGGATAAAATTTGGATCACTGGCGACGATCTTGTTATACAACCATTCGACGGTTATCCATATGCTAGTAAATTTATAGCTTTAAATTTTTTAACAGTTAATCCTAATTTAATTATTTGCGATCCTAAACAAACGTTTCTACGACATCAACTTTCAAAGTATAATGTTGAAAGCATTGGAATAGATCTGCGACATAGCAGAACACTCGGAGGAGGTCACCACTGTGTTACCCTTGATTTGGTCAGAGAATAAAGAAGAAGAATACACGCAAGACCTCTTCTGGAATAATCTCACAGGGTTTGAAAAGAAACTAGGGTATCTAGAAGAATATCTAGTGAATCAATGCTTTCTTAAAAAATTAAAAAATCCATATTTCATTTATACTGGCAACGGAAGAATAACAGAATTAGAATCAATGTTAATTGATAAATCTAGTAATTTAGAAATATATTTTTATCTTTATGAACCTAGCTGTTTTAGAATAGGCGAACATAATAGAAATTTTTACAGCGAATTTAAATCAGATATCAATCTTAAAGATTTAATAGTAGATGAATTAGAAAGCATAAAGATATTTGTAAAAAATAATAATATCAAAAAATTCAGAGTGTTTACTTCTGATTACAAAATACAACTAATACAAGACAACTATCCAGAAATAAAACTAGATTGTTTAGATTTATTTCTTAGAGAAATGGGGAAGTGTTATAAAAAATTTCCTAAGTATTTTGTTAATCATAATATCAATAAAAAATTCTGGTGTGGAAACTGGAGATACACAATTCATCGACACATTGTCACTAGCTACCTATCTCAACTTAGCGGAACTTATACTTGGAATCTAAAATGTTCTTGGGACGAACTTAAGAATAATGATTGGTTTGATTTAGAAAAATTACAAATCGAAAGACCCCATCAATACGATCAATTAAAGAAAGGTGTTGATTTTTTAGAAAATAATATACTTGTTATAGATCAAAAAATAGACTCGTTAGATGTTAAAGAAGTTAATGAGGTATACATTCCGGGAGGCCATGCTCCTAATTGGACTCCGGAATTTTTAAAGAGTTATGAATCTAATTTTTGTGCAGTGATCAACGAAACTAGATACGCACAACCATTCGGATACTTTAGCGAAAAAACATTAACAGCTATCGGAAACAATATGCCGTTTCTATTAGCAGCACCACCTTATAGTCTAGAGTATCTTAAAACTTTTGGATTTCAGACATTCGATAAATGGTGGGACGAAAGTTACGATCAAGAAGAAGATCACTATACTAGGCTGATTAAGATTTTTGATATTATAGATTATATCAATTCTAAATCGTTAGAAGAATTGAATGCAATATATCAAGATATGAAAACTGTTATTAAACATAACAGAGAGATTTTAGATACTATATTGTTTAACGATAAAATTGTATAGGTTGTGTTTCTATTATTTGATTAGGAACTTCTTTAGACTGACTGTTGTAATTTCCCCAATCGCCTTTTCCGGACCAATGATAATTAAAAGTCCAGTCTATAGTCTTGTTTAATTCTCTTTCTTCAGCGAACAGATCATTATAGTCAGTTGCTGAACGACCGTCCATTCCCCAATCAGGTTTTGCTAACCTTCTTGCACGGATAGCTGCATTGCTGGTCATATTACTAAAGTCTTGTGCAAAGAATGGTCCTTGGCGGTGGGCATTTCTATACGAATCAATTTCCCAGTGTTGTATAAAATCCCATTTAAAATCTGCAGACCATTGTCCATCTGTTGTTATTTTAAATTTAAATTCTGCTGTATATTTTCCTGTGCCGTAACCGTTTCCAAATTCTGCAGAATCAAGTTCGGGGCTAAATCTTATCACAGTTGTATATCCGCCCTTTACTCTCCATAATGTTCTTAAGAATGGCCATATTTCATTTACTAATCCGTCAGCATAAGGATTTATGTTTGTTTTGATTATATTATAATCAAAATTTTCGTATTCGACATCTCTTTCAATGTCGTTCTCATACTCTATATTATAATGAAATTTCTTAAGATTTGGACGAATAGGATAACCTATTTTTCTGTCTCCGATAATCTGATCAAGATAAATGCTCATACACTTAACACGCATAAGAGTATGAGATCCCCCCATTTTAAAATCTTTGGTGATCCAGTGTCCTAAATATTTTTGATATGACAAATTAAACTTGTCCGGATTCTGTCCTGTGATCGTCTCCGGTCCTTGACCGAATCCAATACCTGTGCTCATATTATTAATGTTCATATCTCGATTACGGATCAAGAATGTCATTGTATCTGCATAATCCTGATAGGTTTCTGTAGGAAATGCTACGATCCAGTTAGTGGCTGCTTTAATTCCTACAGTTTTACCATCTCTAAAATTTTGTTCCATTTCTGCAACGGTAACACCCTTGGCCATATCATTTAAAATCTTCTGACTTCCTGATTCGCATCCATAATTTAAATAAACACAACCGCTGGCTGCTAGATCTTTCATATACTCAAGATCCATTCTTCCGTCGCATCGAGCATATCCTGTCCATTTAATATCAAGTCCCTTGGCAATAACGCCCTTGGCGAATGCTCTCAATTCTTTAAGATTTCCGTTTACTAAACTATCAATAAACCAAAATAATCGAATACCTCTTTCGTAAAGATAAGATACTTCTTCTAAAGAATCTATCGCCATACGCTGTCTATATTTCCAAAAGTGTGTTTCTTCACAGAATGTGCATTTAGCTATGCAGCCTCTACTTAATTCTGTCGTTACACCGTTTGAAATTCTATATTCGTTAAAATTGATATCATCGTAATCAGGCATAGGAAACTTGTTTAGACTTAGCCGTTGTTCTTCTGGCTGAATGATGTGCTGCTGATCTACGTGATTAATATCGCGTTCAACTTCTTCTAATATTTTTAAAATAGCCTCTTCGCCCTCTCCGCTTACTACATAATCATAATAAGATTGTTTTACAAAATATCCTTTGTGAACATTAGGGCCGCCGACTGCGATTCTAACATGTGGAATTCTTAATTTGACCTGTTGGATCATCCACTTAGTAGGCTCTTCATTCATTTGATAAATGCTGAAACCTAAAAGGTCTGGCTCGTAATCTACAATTTGATCAAGAATTTCTAGTAGTATAGGTTCAAGGTGTTTGTGTATGTCAGCGTAATTATTATCACACCATCTCCAAATTGTAGTCGGATCCCATAGTTTATAATCTAGTTTATCTTTTATGTGTGTATCGTAATATCTAAATGCTTTGATATTTGCATCTATAACTTTACTCTGATAACCTGCTTGTTTAGCCACTGCACTTAGTCTACATAAATTAAAAGGAGGAAACTCCGCAGCCCACTGAGGCAACAATGCCAACATTAACTTTGATCGTCTCGTAGCGTGATTAATTTTTACAGGAGTCGTATTTTTTTGTTCGACAGGTTTGGCATACTGCTCAATCGCTTTGAGAGTATTAAGATGTTTGTCGTCACCTAAATGATATGCCATTATAACTCTGCGATAAATGTTGTCTTAGAAAGAAGCATTTTATAATTATACTGGCAAATGTCTTGGCATTGCAAGATAAAATTTGCCCTTTCGTGCTTGTTGAAGTTTGATAACCTTTCTATTTCATCCAAAATCATTAGCATACGTTTGCCGTCGTCTAATTCTAAATCATAATTTTCATTAATGATTGGAGAAAATGTTTTGTATCCCATTAGTTTTAAAATTTCTAAACTTCGAGGAACACTGACTAGAATAAACGGATGCTGCATGGCAATAGGTTTAAAAACTTTTTCGCTTAGAAATCTAAAAGAATTGTAATTGTATTTTGTGAAAAAGGTTGTTTCTGATACAACACTAAAATAGCTGTTTTCATAATATTGATTTGTATCTATAGTAGATACTGCACGATTGATATGTAATTCATCAGTGTCTAAAAACATAGGCGGAAGCTCTTTAACATCTGCACAAGATTCTAATATGTTTAAAATTTGTTGATCGCCTCTAAAATATGAAGTTAATTCGTTCCATCTATAATCCCAATTGTCTGTAGATTCGCAGGGGCCTAAACTTACATAACCCTTATCTAATAAATTTCTACCGTAAAGCAATGCTACTAAAAATGGTCGATGCAGTCTCCATCGTCGATTAAAATTTAAAAATGCTTTATGATATTTCTTTATCTGTAAGGTCTGTGGAGATTTACTATTTCTATCAACAGTATAGACATTGTGCAATAAATCATTCTTTAAACTTTGTTCGAATACCGGATACCAAAAAATACGTAACATCGGTTGATTGTGTTTTTCTGCAACTGATTTGCAGTAAGTTTTAATATCGTATAAGTTAGTCAAGAGTATTATCTGTTCTGCAGGAATTCCTTTGAGAACAATGTTTTCATATATCGAATCTATCACAAGTTCAAATGGTTCTAGTGTATTTTCTAATACTAAGAATGCCTCTTTGTTTTTAATTTTTTCAATTGTTTCTTTTTCTATTAGTTGAGTTACATCATAAATCCTAAAACTTTTTTCGCAAGAAAAAAAACAATACCAAAAATTGAAATCAAATTTAGTATTGTGTAACAATTCTGTTAGTCCAGCCGTATGCTCATTACTCCATGTTATCGAAGGATTTTTGATATCATATGTATTGATACTAGGAATTTTAGAATTTAATAATTTCATAATCTTAACAGTCTACCAGGATTCCATGTTGGTATTAGATCATCAATATGTGTTGCCTGTTGTATATAAGTCTGATGCTCTTTTATAAATTTATAGGTCTTTTTACTAAATTCTAATCCTGGAAAAATTTTCTTAAGATAATTTGCGTATCCAATAGTGTCAGGATGATAATCTGTATTTTGTCCGGCACCGTGTCCTTTGATTGGATGTTTGGGCCATTCTCCGTTATATTCTACTGTAAGAATATCAGGACGAATAGATAATAACGTTTCTTTATAAAAATCTAACACAGTTTCTCCGTTATCAAATAATTGATTAGGACTTTGAATGTGAGGTGATAAAAATGGTGCCATATTAAGCATATGGTAATCAAGACCGATGTTATCTAAAAATCCCTTGCACATTGTAATTAAACTTAAATCACGGATCACATAACCCTTAAAGTCACTAAACTGTTGAATAAATTTTTCGTCATAAGAATTTTGAGTATAAATGTTTCCAGGAGTTAACCAGGTGCCTTTGATCCATCTATCTTCTCGAGAAACAGAACTCCACATAATCATTACTAAATCAGTGTCATTAAATTTATGTCTAACATTAGCTTCTACAACTTGATTAGAAATAAACAAATTACCTGCACCCGACTGTCCGTAGTTATACGATTCCGGAATTTCTCTTGCTATTATGTCAGCCCATGTCGGCCAGTGGTAGCGTGTCAGACTGCAACCGAAAGCAAAGAATCTTTTATAATTTTCAAGCTTCATGATTTTTTCCTAAAAGATTTCCAACATGATAGCTTTCAGCATAGTCATAAGGATCGATGTTAGCTTTTGTCACATAAATCATTTTTTGGTCGGGTGATAAATCGTTCCATTTGTTTTTTAAATCATAACAGGCATCAGAAAAATTATCTAATGAATCGATTATATTAGGTCTAGAAATTATAGCATCAAACCAATCTATTTCAAAAATATCAATGTTATGAGTGTTAGCAAGTTTATACAAAGTTACATGGTTTCCAACATCACCAGCAGAAATCAAATGTCTTAGATTCATAACTGCATGAGGAGCGAGTTTACTCACAAAACAGTGATCTGATAATCCTTGAATCGATTCGGGATTATCATCGTGAAACTGTCCTGTAGTTTCGTTCACTCCAAAGGAGTTTTCTTTGGGAGGAATTGGAGATTTTAATAATTTTAAAAATACATCAAATCTCGTTTCAATGATAAATTCATATTCTGTATTATTTTTTAATTGTTCTTGAATTCTAAGTTTAGATAATTGTGTAGACATGATCGCCGGTCCAGTCCACGGATTATAATAATTAGCTCTTTCAAAAATTTCTATTCCTTTTAAATTTCTATTGCTGAAATCGCTTTTAAGTCTTTTTAATTTTTTAGTAGAATAATCCCAAGTGGCCAAATAAAAATCAATTTCCCACGGCAACTGATCAAAAAAATTAAAATTCATTTCTTTGATATAATCCCATGTTCGCAAATGCCCGCGGATATATACAGCAATTTTCTTAGACATTAAACAATTCTCCTATTTCAGGAAATGTTTTTACAAAATCTCTATTTCTTATGCTATCATAATATTTTGTTTTTTCAATAAATTCTTTGTGTAAATTTTCATCGTAAGAACTAGCATCCAAAAATTTTATTATATCTTGTATTTTTTGATCTATATTTTTAGATATAGATACAGATTGTAATCTGTTTTTTATTCTTATTTTGAATTCATCTGGCAAAACATTAACACTATAAAACGAAGGATTTAATAAATTATAAAAATTAGGATAAAACGTGTGTTTGTTAAAAATATCATTCTTAATAAGATAACTGTAAAAATCTGCGGTAGTTGAAATATTAAAAACTGATATTACAGAATTAATCTGTAGATTTACGTGAGGTGTATGCTGTTGAATGTTTTTTATATTGTGTTCTATAATATTCCAATTAGTTCCTTCTCGAATATATTCTGCCCTTTCTCCCCAACTGTCTAAACTAGCATCTATGTTAACATTACGAAAATGTTTCCATAATTCTAAAACAGATTTACCTTTATAAGATAAAGAACTAAGATTGGTGTTGTATCTTAATTTTACATCAGTCTTACCTATACTAATTAGATATTCTAAAATATCATAGTGCTTGTCTGTGAGTAAAGGCTCGCCTCCGGCAAAATAAAATTCTTCGATGTCTTTTAAGTAAGGCAAAAATTGTTCATAGAGATTATCGTTATTATCGCCGCCGGCAAAAATATAAACGTTTGATCTTTTTTCTTCAGTGGCCCAACTAGAACTGTAAGTTCCGCTGCAAGATCTACATTTAAAATTACATATATTACTCCAACGAACATCGAAGTAACGTAAATTCATCGAAGGCAAAAATCCGTCAGATTCTGTTTCTTTTATTAAATCGAAATGCTTGTTGTATTGCTTATTGACACTGATCCTAAAACTGTTAAGGCCAACGTCCTCGCTACGATAACAGGCTGTGCATTGATCGCATCGTTTGCCTGTTAGCATATTTTTTCTCATTTCTTTATATTGGTCGCTGTTCCAGATTTGAGAAATGGTATTTGTTTTTGTGTTGCCGAGATGTAGATGATGGTCGCCTATACAGCAAGGCAACACACTGCCGTCAGGATTCACATATATGTGTATCCAAGGAAGTATACAAAAGGTGTTAGACGGTGCTACATTCATAATAAAAGTCTTTTAATTCTGGAAAAGTTTTTATAAAATCTGTTCCTCTACGTCGATCATATTCAGTGAACCATTGATAAAAATCTCTGCGCCCTTCTTGTATTTTTTCATGGTCGTAATTTGTGTTTTGCATATAATCAACCACACGTCTAAATTTTTCATATTCTAAATCACTAAATTTAGTTCTATCATAGTCATCCATTCTGTCTTTTATAAATTGTAAATGACTATACATATAAGGCATGAACTGTTCTTTAGGCAAAATATTCATGTCATATTGTAAAGGTTCTTTTAGAAACGGAGTATCAAATCTTACACGCTGCCATTTATTTTGATTACTTCCATTATATTTTGATCTCCACTCTAATATTTTTTCTAGCAGACTTTGAAAATTAGTTACTGTTAAAATATTAAAAGTGATCATAAATGTTATAGGCAAATTTGTTCTAGTTAGATAAGTGTCTAAATTCTTTTCCCAAGCATTAATATCTAATCCAGTTCTAATATATTCAGCTTGTTCATTCCATGTATCCATGCTGGTAAAAATTTTAAAATCTCTTATTTTCTTACCATTAACTAAATTGTTGACTTTTTCTACAAGACGATCTATTAATACAGGCTTGGCTCCAAAGTTTGTATTAATATTCAGTTCGAGATTAGGTAACGGATTTTTTTCTAGATCTTCTAACAATCTCCATGTGCTTTGTTGTAATAAAGGCTCACCTCCTGTGATACGAAGGATCGTTAACGTTTTACGAACTTCGGGCCACCAGCGCCACCATGCTTCAACATAAGGATTTTCTTCTTCCTCATAAATCCTAAACCAATCAATATCGTTGCGATGATTTTTAACCATGTCATAAGGACCATGATCTTTTATTTCTTTATAATAACTGCTAGAATGTTTAGGATGACAATATCCGCATTTAAAATTACACTCGTTACCAAATGATATTTCGATGTATTGTGGATTTATGTTTTGATCCCAGTCGCCTTCTTTAATCTGCTGAAATCGCTCTGGTGTGTAAATTGTCGAATTACGTTCTTTTCTATCACTGATATAGTCTTCACCTAACGCTTCAATGTTCCAACAATAATTACAGCCACTAGGTTTTCCACCATTAAGCATTTCAAGACGTTCGTGTTTTTTTTGATTGGTATTATGTAAGGCACTAGGATCAATAATAATTTCATCCAACGAAATTTTATGAGGAGCTGGATGATAGCAACTATGAGTTTCTCCAGTTTGCAAATAGATAGTCGTATGGTGCCACTTAGCTAAACAAAATGTTGGGCTAATCTCGTTCATTATAGGAATAAATTTTTTAATCCTTACTATATCGTCCATCAAATTGTTCCTTTAACCAATCATAATCATTGATTTTTTTCAGTGTTTCAAGATCAGTGCGATTAGCAGATCCAAAGGCGCGGCCGGCTTGAGCACCAGCGAGAGCATATTCATCTGTAGATTTTTCGCACCATATATCTAACCGCTCTTGTGTTTCTTTATCATCTTGTCGATCAATAACACGACTTGCTAATTTACTACATTCTCTAAAAGCACTTCGCCATGTAGTAAAAGGATCAGTATTAAATCTTGTAATATTTGATATTGACTGCATGGGCTTAAATTGTTTACTAATGCTAGTAGTCATATCGGGCTTAGACAGGTCCATGTTTTTAGTCATGTCAGTGGGTAGTAATTTTACGCCACCATTGCCGTATTCTAATCCGTTAACTGGGTTACGACTCTTCCATACATGAACAGTAGACTTGGCATTGAAATCATAAAAAGGTATCTGATAATCAAAATCAAAAGTGTCAACTAGTTCAGCATCAGCGTCGACTACCCAGAACATCTCTGTTCCTACCATGTTTGCTGCGGCTATGTGCGCTTGGTGTATGCCTTTTACTCCGTTTACTCTATAACAGCGATAACCGTCTGCCTTGGCTAAAAGATTATGCCAATTGTTATCTGCGAAAGATTCGTTATAAGATATAAAGACTATATCAAAAGTTTTAGGACGACTAGCTAAAATATCTATTTCTTTTTTCTTTGTAAAGAAACGATAGTCCCATTCTCGTTGTAAAATTTTGTGGCTTTTATGAAAAATACAAACTCCGTCATAATAGTCGTTATTTTTAAAAACGTGTATGTATTCTTCATCCCATTTAGGAATCACATATTCAAACTTCCATTCATCTCTCAGTTCTATATGATCCCACACTACCCAAAAATGTTTAGTAAAGGCTCGTGATCTTACATCTTCAAATGTTTTGGCATGTTCTATTTTTTGTGCCCGAGGATATTTTTCCTTGATATCTTCCCAAGTTTTTTCTTCTATTCGAGTTCGACTAACAAAAAATATATCATACATTTTCGGGCATCACGTAATAAGTTAAACCGAGATTAATTGTTTCGTCATACAAATCTAATGTATATTTGCTTTGGTCGGCATCTAACCAAGGCCAATCTAATCCTAATTCGTTTCTAATTTTTATTCCAAGATCTTTAATAGCTTCTATTAATCCTTCTCCGCTCACTTCCTCGTAAGGACGTCCATATTGATTCCAAATTCCTCTCAATATTTCAAAATCTCTAACATCTACATAATTCCACGCAGTGCAGTTAGTCATCCATGTTCCTAACCTAGCACCATAAACTGCATAAATGCCATTCTTCTCGTGTGCGCCTACAGTTGACCACATACGCAATCTATGAATGTTATGCCACCAAATGCGTTCTTTAATTTCTTGAGGTGGAACCTTAACTCCGTCAAGTAGTGTCATCTTTACACCTTCACGGAATCCTGCTCTCCATGCTTGGAATGGCGATCCTGTAATAATACTTTCACTGTAAACTCTAGGAAAGTTCTTGTAACCATCTTCCCAACAAAAGTCTACTTGTGCTCTGTCACTTTCTGCATTTTCATGAGTCTTCATATTCAACACAAAGTCTTTGCGCCAAATCTTTAAACCACCGTTGCCGTATCGAAGACCGTTAATTTTGTTGCGGCCGCACCATCCATATACCTGTATCTTAGGATCAGCCATATCAAGTTCTAAATCAAAAAATTTCGGATCTACTATATTGTCTGCGTCAACAGTAATGAACCAATCTGTTTCTGATAATTCTGCTGCGGCTTTATGTGCATGATCGCTACCTTTAACTCCGTGAACACGTTTAGCCCAGGGAACTTTATTACACAGATCTGCGTAGTGTAGATCTGCATTAGGTTCATCGTAACTTAAAAATACAACGTCAAATTCAACTGTTTTCATTTAATCTCGAATACATAATTTTTAAAAATTCTTCGTGTATAGACGCTAAATTTTTCTGGAACATCTATTTTTAAAGAGATAGATTTTTCCACTATATCATTTATTTTAAACGAAATCATCTCAAAAAGCAAGTTAGGATCATTGTAATCGGTGACCATAAAACTCATTTCGGTTTCACCATTCCAATTTATTCTTCTTTGTTTTATAGGATGAAATTTCTTTGGTAACTTTTTAGTTCCTTTAAATTCTTCGCTTAGTTCAAACTTGATAGTTTTCTTTTTAGAATTATACGAAATGTATACATCTGGCTTTTCAATTTTAGACCATTTCTTTTCGGTTATTCGATGCAGAACATTATCAATTTTAAAAATACTTTTTGTTTCGGTGATGTCTAATTCGTTATTAACTAAGTCGACAAAACAAGAATGTATTTTAATTTTTCCGTCCATGATTAGTTCGGCGGTTTCTTGATCTAAATCTATTACATTTTCTTTAGATCCAAAATAATGATCAGGCCCGACTGCTAATACCGCACCCGAATCTATATCATATTCTGCTTTATATTTCAGCGGAGGAAAATTTAATATTAGTTCTTCCATACAATTTCCTCTAAAATATTAATCATTTCGTCATCAATTTTATCTTTCTCAACATAGTGAACAATATCATGTTGCTCATAGTTTCCTATTTTTATTTTTCCTTTTCGGTTCAAATAAAATCCCACATGATCACTGCATAAGTTTGCAGGCCATGGCCAATTTTGCACCATTGGTTTCATATGAACGATTCTAGGAAATTCAAGGTCATAGGCTATTTGATCAGATATGTCTAATATCTTTGCTGCTAAGGCAAACGCTTCGTCTGTGCCAACTACCTTTGGTTTCAAATCTGTCAAGAAATTATTAGAAAATTCTGTAGGATTTTTTATAATATGTCTACCTAGTTCAAAAAAATCTTTGGCTAATTCGCTGTCTTTTTTAAAGAACGTATAAAAACTATATAAATTAGGCAATTGATTTTTAGTAAATGCTCGTCTATAAAAATCGTCTATGACTAATTCGCCTCTGTAGGTATAGCTTTTATTGGCTACATACAATTCACAGTTGTCTATAAAATAATCAATCCAATGACTGTAGTCTCTGGTAAACAACATGTCTACGTCAAGACACACGGTGTTTTCAAACGGGGTAAGTTTGTCCATCCAAGATCTTCCGTCCCAGAAAGTTTCTTGATTCCATTCTATAACATGGTTGAACACCCAAGAGCTTTTTAAATTTTTTAATTTTTTTCTATCGTCAATAACTAACGCTACCTGATCGTAGCCCGGACGTTGTGTATTTTTTATACTCAATGCCAAAGCATAAGCTAACTTAAGATAGTCTATTTCTGGATGTTCAGAAACTACTAATAGATATCCAAACTTCATATTAACTCCAATAATGTATCTGCATGTCTTATAATGCTTTGTTTATTCATTACATGGACATCCATGTCTTTTATTGATGCTACACAAAATTTATCGCTGAGCTTAGGAGAAGCCAAGAATATTAATCTTCCATTTCTATCAACAGAATGTAAAATATCTTTGTCTAAGGTAGTTAGTATCGGTGGCAAGTCTGAAAACTTGTCTGTTTCAAAACCTCCAAGTATATGTTTGGCTACACTAAAAGCAATATCGTTCCTAAATTGTGCTGTAGAGAATCTAAAAAGATCTCCGTAAAATTGATATTTTTCTTTTACTAATTCTACAGTTTCAAAAAATACTTTCGAATAATGGTTTTTAGTAAACATAACAGTAGTGGCCCAATTCATATGTATACCGGTGTCTGAAATATATCGATCATGGTAACCTAATCTAGAATCGTCTACTATATCGAAAGCAGAATTTCCAATCAAAATATCAAAATCTAAATCCCAATAATGATTTAACCTATCAGAAAATATTAAAAAATCGCTGTCTATAACTAATGTTTTATCGTAAGGAGTCAAGTCCCATGCAGAACATCTATTAGAATTAACAAACGGAACAATCTTATTGTTTAGTCCATCATATAATTTTCTCTTGTTATCAGTTTCCGGTTTGTCAATTGATATAATTTGATCAAATATCTTTGCAGCTAATTCAAATTTTTTAGAAGTTATTAACCAATCAACTGTTGTAGGATCAGTTACTAGTGTTGCTGATATACCTAAGTGCTTTTTAGCAAGTCCGCCAGAGATAATCGACATTAACGCATAGTCAACGTCTCGATTATTATGAGCAAATATTAAAACACCCTTTTTCATAGATCGACTAATTTTTCAACTGATCTACTTTTTTTAATTTTTTGATATTCTTCGTAGTATTCTTGAGTAGCTGAAAAATATCTATCCATGATCTCATCTCTAAAAGATTCTAAATTTTCTATGAGGATTGGATTTTCATTGCTGTCGATTATTGGAACACCCGATGTTCTTCCTTGATCTATCAGCATATTAACAAAAGAAATTAATGTTCTATCAATTTTAAATAGGCCACCTGCATGGCCGTAGGTTAATCTAGAATCAATTTTTTCTTTAAGGGTTCTTCTTTGGATTGATAGTGTTTGCCTATAATTGGCAAAATCTAGAGCTTGTTTGAGATGCTCTTGCATAATTTCTCCTAGTTATCTGCGCAGTTTATTTATTTTGCTAGATAGCTGGAGAAAAAATATTAAGCGATTATTGCACCTAGTGTTAGAGAGGGAGATTCTACTGTGAAATTTCCAGCAGTGATTGGTTGCAGGACTCCGAATGCTTCTAGAGTTTCAACTGCAATTTGGAATGTTCCGTCAACCGAGTCAGGTCCACCGCCGATGCCAACGTGTCCGTCAACAAACTCGATTAAAAATTCTATTGTGTTAGCAGTTCCTGTAGAATTATTTGCTACAAACGGAGTTCTTGCATAGATTTTATAAGTGTTTGATCCGTATGGCGATGAAGCTGATGCAGAATACCAAAGATTAAATGTATTAGTGCATCTATAAAAGTTTTGTCCATCGCCGGGTGAGGTTCCTGACCCTGGAGTATTTCCTCCCCACGATTGCTGTCCAACCGAAGCCAAAAGATTTCTCCAAGATAAATTTTGGTTAGTTGCTGATCCTGCAGATTGAGCTGCTGTAAAACTAATAGTTCCGCCCGAATTAAAGAAATGCCTTGCTTTTTCTGCAGAACTAAAACTTGCGGTAATAGTGCAATTAGCCAACGATGTCCATGCTGATCCGTAAAGTCCCGGCCACGAAGTAGAAGTCGTTCCTTTATTAACTGTAATTCGTTGACTAGAGTGAGGTGTCGAAAGCCTATTAGCTATTAAGGTATTTGCAAAAGTGTCAAACTGGCTTACTGGTGCTGTAGTTGGATCATATCGAATCGTATCACCTTCCACTACAGAAACTAGAGCAGGGGCTGATCCGTTTAAATGGACCCATGCATTTATAATATCATAACGCAAATTAGCTATATGATTTACTGTTATTCTATTAGATTCTGTTACCTGTGTGCTTTGTAGCACCTGTCCATAACCATAGGTGGAATTTGAGGTAAGGCTCGTTCCGAGAACACTAGCTACTTTGTCTCGTATGTTGTTATAGTCAGTTTTTGATATCTTATCATTTACCGCTGGCATCTGTTATTCCTCAGATGTATTTAAAAGATTACGTAGTGCTAATCGCTGAAAGCGAATAGCTTGGGCTATTTACGGTAAATGTCCCTGATGGTTGCATCAACCCTGATGCTTTTAATTCGTCTACAGTAATTGTTATTGTTCCGTCAACTGTTCCCGAAGGAGGATTAGTTCCTGCGGGAAATCCAGAAGATACATCTGGGTCAACATAATCGTCTTGCAATGTTATTCTAATTGTAACCGAAGTTGCTGTGCCGCCGGAATTGTCGGCTACATTACAGGCAGCTTCTAATCTTACAAAATTTGAACTATACGGAGTAGAATATGGCAAATAATAATAAGTTTGATAGGAATTTGTTAAGGTATAGTAGTTTACCAATGTTGGATAATTTCCAGAAAATCTTTGAACACCAACATTACTTAATAAATTGGTCCAAGCATTATTTTGTTGAGTAGCACTTCCGCCCGATCTTGTGGCACTGATTCTAATATCTCCTCCGCTATTGAAAAAATATCGTCCTTCGTTAGCTGAAGAAAATGTTAAAGTTAACACTGCCTGAGCCTGGGTCGTCCAAGTTGCTGAAGTAGTTTGGGTAGCTTTATTGCTGATAACAGATTGTCCTGTTCCGATGTTAAATCTATTAAGAAGTGCTGCGTCTGCTAACGAATCATAATTGGTATTTGGATAACCAGCTCCGTAATTAACAACATCATTTCGTTGTATATCAGCGATAGTCGGCAATAAGCCATCTTGATGAACCCTAATGTTAATTAGGTCAGTTTTTAATTCGTCCCATTGTTGTGCTGTAATTAGATTTCCCGCAAAAACAGGAGAGCTTAGTATAGCTTGACCATACCCCCGTGGGCCTGATCCAGTTCCAAGTATACTAACTACTTTATCTCTAATACTGTTATAATCCAGTGAAGAAATTCTAGCTGGAGTTTGAGAATCTAATTTTGGCATTTTATAAAATCACTGCTTCAATAGTCTTTGTTGATATATCGTCACTGCTTTCTAAAGCAATTGCGAATACATCGCTAGAATGTGGAACTCCTGCTACTGCACATCCCTGATTAGATGCTACTAATCTATCTCCCTTTTTAACTGCTCCTGTTACTTTTACTGGAACACGACCTTTAAGAGCAACATAAACGCCGCCTTCTAGGTCTTTATTCATCATAAATGCTGGATTTGCACTGATAACACCAATTGCTCTCTGACCCCATGTGCTGGCTGTGATTTCTTTTTCGCCACCGATCACCATAACTGTGCCAACTTCGTAGTCTGCATCTGGTAGATATTTTTCTGCTAGGTCTGCATATCGAGCCGCTGTTGCTGTTCCGTCAAACAATACTGCTACTAAATTACCGCTACCGTCTCTGGCAGCAATAGTATTTGCTGTAGCTGTAGTTTTAGCTGATCTATATGTCGGATCTGAGTCTGTAGCAGAGTCATCAATTTTCATTCTAACTGATTTATCAGCTGTTCCAACGAACTGAACTGCTGCTATATTACCACTCGAATCTCTAATCGGAACAGAAGTCTTGTCTACTGCGGACGGAACAGATATACTAGGAGTAATTCCGTTTAATTTAGTTGCGTCATCAGCGATACCTGTCAAGTTTCCTTCAACTGATCCAAATAAGTTACCTCTAAGTGTTGCACCAGCGTAACCAATTTCTTTAGTTGTAGCATTGATCATTACTTGTGTATCAGCAGCTAACACATTTCCAGTATGATTTCCTGTTGAATTACCTGTGACATTACCAACAAGATTACCGTTAACTGTTCCAGCATACACGTTGTTCCATTTTGCCGCTACACTTCCTAGATCAAAAGTTAAATTAGCGCCAGGAGTAACACCAGTGGATCTAATCAATAAAGGTTTTCTTTGATCGCTTTCGGATACTGTAATTTTAAATGTTAAATCATTACCTAATCTATTTTCAAATACAATCCCATCAACTGCTTCTTTTCTAACTCTTAGATCGTTGTTGTCACCTAACTGATAACCTGCATCTTTAAATCTAATTTCGTTATCAAAAACAACACTGCCTCTTTGAACAAAATTAGATGCTTCTACGCCACCTAATCTAGCAGCATTAGAAGCTGTTCCCCAGAAATAGTGATCGTCTGATGTAACACCAGTTGTTCCGGTCTTCAACATTGTAATACCTTTCTTGATCACAGAAAAGTCTTCAATTGGATTTGTTGAACTGTTTAATGTAAATTCGTCTTGGCTGACAATGGCTATAGTTTTACCGCCAGAAATTAGCTTAACAATAGTATGATTGTTATTGAGTGTGTCTTTAACTACCTGTGCTGTTACTGCACTGGCTCCAAGATCGGGACTAGCAGCTGGGCCAATTAAAACAAAATCTGTGCCTGTCCAAGTATAAAGTTGTTTTGCTGAAGTATCAAACCAAAAATCACCAGTGGTTAAACCAGAAGGGGCCGAGCTTCCAGTTTCTGCACCGCCGGCTACACGGAATCTAGAACCGTCATAAAATTTTAATTTCTTATTACCACTATCATACCATATCTGTCCGTTGATCACCTTAGGTGGTGCGCTGGTATTTGCAAAATTTTCTAGTAAATGTAGGTAATTTTCGTTCTGAACTTCACCGTAACCGGCATAGTTTTTACCTACAAAACGTAGATCTGTTGTGGTATCAATGGTCCCGTCTTCTACTGCTACTAGGAACGTTCCATTGAATTTGTTAACTTGATAGGCCATTTATATACTCCGCAATATCTTTATATTTACACTATTCCCGCAGATGCGGTTTCTCGCTGTTGTTCTAATTCTAAATACTGTGCTTCTGTTAAAGTGGTAGGAATACCCAGTGCTTTTTGTCTTATATGACGCAAAACTTTCCAATCTGTAGTATTTAAAAATTCTACTTTTTCAGCATTAGATAATTCTTTGGTTTTTTGTGCTGCTAAATCACCTGCTATAGGTTTAACTGTTTGAGATACAAGATCAAAGTAATGTGTTTGTGCTTGTATCTGATGTGCCTGGCTATCTGAGATTTCAAAGACTGCTACAGATTTAGGCACAGAAGGCTGATAATTCAATATGCTAATAATAGTTTCGTTTTCTACACATACGTAATACATTTCTTAACTCCAAATAGCTAGATAGTTTGCTGCTGGTGTAGAACGCTGTTCAGTATTTTGAACATACACACGAATTCGATCACCTAAATTACTCCATGTGCATCGTAATGAGTCGTTACCATCAACACCGCCAGCATAATGAATCACTGCAATGCTAGGAATAAAAGCAATTAAGTTGCTCATAGATTTTCCGCTTGGTGGAAAAACATCAAAATAGTTTGCACCGTTGTTCCACGAACCTACCTGATTAGTGTATCCTGCTTGGCTGTAGATTGTATTTCCGTAAGTAAATGTATATTGTTGTGCAAATGTATCAACATACTGTTTAGTTGCGGCATGTAAACCATTGACTGGATTACCTACTAAAGTTAGATAACCACTCATCGAACCGCCTGAGCTTGGAACCTTTGACGGATCGTTTGCATTTATAGTAATGTCAGAAGATCCGTCAAAACTAACGCCATTAATTGCTCTCGGAGTCTGTAATCTTGTTGCTGTGCTGGCGTTGCCAGTAACCTGTCCAACTAGATTAGCACTGATCGTTCCAGCATAAAAATTACCGCTGGCATCTCTGGCTACAACTTTATTGGCTGTATTTGCAGAAGTAGCATCTACTGACCATGTAGTCTGAGAAGAAGTATTATAATTTGATCCTACTAAGTAAGCGCCAGGAACTAATCCTTCAAAACCTAATGTGCTCCATGTAAGTCCACTGGCCGAGGCTCTTAGATACGAACCTGATGGACCTAATGGTAATAATGTTGTTGTGTTTGCGGCTGTTTGATAAGGTATAGAACCAGCTGCACCTCCAACAATATTAGTAGAACGTGTAGCTAATGTAGCTGTATCAGCATTACCTTTTAATTCATTGGCGTAAATTTTACCCCACTTAAAAGAAGGATGTCCTAAATTAACATCATTACCAGAAGAAGGAATTAATGCTGGTTTGTTGTCGCCGCTGCCGGATAAGCTAATTGCACTTGACACTAAAGACACACTAGCATATCCGCCAGTTCTTGTTGAATCTGCTGTGTCAATTGTTATAGAAGCTGCATCTGACTGATTTCTAATCGTCGAAGTTCCTGTGGCAATAATTTTTAATTTTGATCCTACAGTAATTCCTTCGGCAGCTACATTTAAAGTTGATAATGTTCCTACTTGTTCTAGATAAGAGCTCTTGATATTAGTAGCTAACGAAACACCTGTAAGTGTTTCACCGGCTGCTGGAACTGTGACATTTGAGCCGCCATCGAAAGATACGCCATTGATTAATCTAGCAGTTTCTAATCTAGATGCTGTGGCAGCATTTCCTGTTAATGTAGCACCAATGAATCTATTAGCGGTTACTGTATCAAATATACTTGTTCCGGACGCCGCAGTAACATTACCTTGAACATTACCTATTAAGTTAGCTGTTACTGTGCCAGCACTAAAGTTTCCACTGGAATCTCTAACAACAACCTTACCAATTAAATTACTTGAACTTGCATCTACTGCCCATGTAGTTTGTGTAGAGCCGTCAAAGTTTGCACCTGTAAGATACGCACCCCTCACTAGAGAATTAGTAGTGTTCGCTCTGATGTTAACATCAGTGGTTCCGTCAAAGGGCGTTCCGTTGATGTTTCTAGCAGTTTCTAATCTATCTGCTCTTGTAGCTTTACCTTGAACATTACCTTTGAGATCTATTCCAAAAATTAAATTTATACCAGCTGCTAATGTGCCAAACCCTGCAGGTGCTGTAGCAGGAGCCAGAGTAAATGCCTGTGACGTAATTATACCAATAATATTACCATTAACTTCAATTAATATAACAGGTTTTCTATTACCGTCTGAATCAAATAATACTGTAGATCGCGCTCTAGTAGTTGCGAATCCTTCTGCTGTTTCTGGTCCTATAAATTTCCATTCACCGCCTTCATAAACATGTAGTGTTCGATAAGGCATCTTATACCATAATGCACCGTTTGGAGGATCTACCGGAGCTGTTTCGGCTATAACTGCAGAACCAACGATAACCCATTTTGCACCGTCGTAGACATGCAATAGGTCGTTGGTTGTATTGAACCAAAGTTGTCCTTCTAATGGTCTTGCAGGAGGATTAATATTTGCAAAATTTTCTAGGAGATACAAAAAGTTTTCATTTTGTATTTCGCCGTAACCTACATAATTTCTTCCTACAAGGCCTATACTGGTAGAAGTGTCAACTGTGCCGTCTTCTAAGACTACCAGTTGAACACCGCTGTATTTGTTAATTGTATAAGCCATTTAATCCGCTCCTAATCTCATTATGGTGGAAGCACGGTGTCTGACACATGATTCCATGCACCGGCAATAACTTGGAAAACTTTAATAATTCTTGTTGTGCTAACACTAGGGGCTGGCACTGTTGCAACACTTATACTTACGTTGGTTAGAGCAGGTGCTGTTCCTGTTGGGGTATTAAATGTTGAACTACTTTGATTAATTAGTGGGTTAACATCTAAGTTAACAGTCGAATTACTTAAAATTGTGCATAATATCCTAGCTACTGTGCCGTCTCTATAATCGGCCACAGGAGCAATATTGTTTAGAATGTTAGTAATAATATAACTATTGGGCTTACCGTCTGACAAGTCCATACTTAATACAATCGATCTAAGCTCAATAGTATTATCAACGTATTCTTTTGTCGCTGCATCTTGTGCTGCTGTAGGATCTGCCATTCCGGTAATCTTTGGACTACCGATAAGAGCTACGTTACCAGTTCCCTGAGGTTCTAATTCTAAATCTTGATTTGTTAATAAGGTGCTGATCTTATTATTTTGTAATCTTAAATAAGCAGGATCACCTACTAGTCCAGGACCAACGTTAATAACTGTTTGCTTACCAAAAGATGTTACACCAGGGATGCTAGTAATACCAACACCCAAGCTATTGGCTGTAAGAACTTCAATTCCGTTAATTCTATAACTCTTGCCTGATGCAAGGTTCATATGTTCTGAACTGTTCCAAGCCGAACTAGCTGTTGTCCAGGTCAATGTTTTATCTGGATCGGTTCCGGCATTTAATGTTATTCCGCCGCCGTCTGCATCTGAATTATCTACAGCATTTTTAGCTAGTTCAATATTTTTATCTTCTACGCTTAAAGTTGCAGTATTAACAGTTGTGGTAGTTCCTTGAACTGTCAAGTCACCTGTGATAACTAGACCGCCACCAAGTGTTACTAAACTATCTGTGTATCCATCATAGATTTTAACCTGTCTAGTATCCGAATATATCGTTATCGCATCTTCTTGGTTAATACCTTTTCTAACGTTGAAAATCATATTTTTATCTGTAGATGCGTTTGATAAAAATACATTTCCTCCGTTAACTGTAAAGTTTCCTTGACCAGCTGAACCAATAACTAATCCAAGGTCAGTGGTAATACGTAACTGTCCAGCAATCGCATTAGAAGTATCTTTTCTTACATAAGTTGTAGCAGTGGTTCCACCTAACTGTTCTGCATTTGTGCAGGTTACGTTAAATTTAATACCTGATAAATTTCCAGCATTGAAACCAGGAGTTATACTTCCAGTGAATCCTTCGATGGCATTTTTTGGAGTAAAGGTATCTTTAGCAAAAATACCTAGTAAAATTCCGTTGTTATAAAGATAAGTTACAACACGAGTTTGGTTAAGTGTATCAAGAATACTTGCAACTTTTAATCCGCTTACACCCTGTGAAGCAGAATAGGACGGAGCTAAAAGAATCGTATTGGTTCCGTCAAAGAAATACAATTGACGATCAACGTCATTGAACCATAAATCGCCAACACCAAGATTTGATGGTTGTGTGTTTGAAATGGTTGCAGAACTAACTGGCTGAAATCCTGTGCCGCTGTAGACTTTTAATTTTAATTCACTAACGTCAAACCATATTTGTCCTCTAATAGGATGTGTTGGACGAGTTGTGCTGGCAAAATTTTCTAAAAGTTTAATTAGGTTTTCATTAAGTGCTTCACCGAAACCACTATAATTTTTACCAATTAAAGTTAGATCTGTGCTTAACTGGTCAATCTGACCATCAGCTACGGTTGCTACAATCGTTCCGTCTGTTTTATTAATTTGATAGGCCATATTCTAACTCTGTTATGTCGTTGTTGTTGTAGTAAATGCAGGAGGACCAGATCTTATAATATAGTTCAATGTTAAGAACGGATTCATTATACCAACCGCAGTTCCTAAAGCAAAAGAAGGATCTGGTTTTTTAATTCCACCTGAATCTTGTAAGTATTGCATTTGACCTGGAGCAGTCGGACCTAACCCAGTTGATGCTGGGGGATTGATCGCTGTATCATATTTTACTACGGAGTATTGAACTCCATTATAATTCAAAGAATGGCTGTGTTCTGGTAAATTTCCTAACGTTAATGTAACAGAACTTTGTCCTGCATCGCCACCTAAAATCTGTGCTTTTGTGTCCGGAACCCTGCTTGCTGTTCCACCACCGCCGTCAACATATCCGCCAAGACTATTAGGAACAGTAACACCGTTATCCATGTTGTCTCGACCTAACGGGAATCTACCTCTTAGATCGGGTAACCTATAAGTATTCACACCAGCCAATGCTGTGGTTCCGTTATAAGTTGTTCCAATCACGTCATATAACTCTGGGTATTTGGCTTTTTCAACTTCGGATCCGTCACATAATAAAAATCCATAGGGTGCTGTTGACCCTGCGTAAGGGAGAATAGTTCCTAACGGAATTCCTAAATCTCCGACAAAGGTATCTCTAGTTTGTTTTAAAAGACCGGATGACGCACCAGTTGCTTCGCTAGCTCTATATGTTAAAACAAAATCTGTCGCTTTTGAAACATTAGGAGCAGGAGTAGGTTTTCCTGAAATAATATTAGCTGTAAGAGAAGTTGTAAACAACTTCGAATAACTACCAACCTGTCCGTCGAACTGAACGGGTGGGCTAACAACGTCACCAGTTAACTGAAATGTTGTAACTCTTTTCAAGTTAGTAGCTGTGTTGGCGTTACCGTTAATGTTACCGTTTAACACACCTTCGATTTCATCAGCAATAATTGTTTTTGCTCTAACTGTTTTCCAACGTTTTAATTCTGTTCCACTATCATAAGTGTCAGTAGTTCTTGGTTGTATTGAACTTACTTGAGTTACTCCTGTGACATCTAAAGTTGTTCCAACTAGAAGATTCTTTGCAATAGCGGCACCGCCTGCTACACGCAATGATCCGTTGTTTAAATTACTACTTTCTGATGTGTTGTCAACAATTAAAGATCCTGTTAATGCAATGTTACCGTCAACATCTAATGCCTGATCAGGAGCCGCTTTGTTAATACCAACCTTATTGTCTAGTATTCGTAAAATAGTGCTAGGAGTTCCGTTTCTATTAACTTGTAGATCTAACGAACTACCAGCAGCAGAGTTATAAATTTTTGCTGCTGTTGGAGAAGTTGATAAGTTAAAAGTTCCGTCAATGCCTAATGTAATACCACTATTATTTCTAACATTAAACGAATAGTCAGTAGTATTTGTTGTATCTGATCTTAAAAATTTTCCAGATGCTACCGAAGTTCCACTGATGTTTAAAGAATCTGCGCTTGAAGCGATTCCATAAAGTTTAGGAAGATTTCCGCCAACGAATCTTTCTATCTCAGCTGTTGTAACTGGAGTATTGACATTAATACCCGATTTAATTGTTACGAACCCGGAAATTTCAACCTTGGGTGTAAAACTATCTTTTGAGAATATGATAACTGGAACATCTGCTAGATAAAATATCAATACTGATCTTTCAATGTTATCCGAGTCAGCGATCTTTTCAACAGCAGGTCCATATCTCAATCCGTCTACAGAACTTTCTGACGGACCTACCAAGATCCATCGTGTGCCTGTGTAAATTCTTAATTGTTGGTTTGTGGTATCAACCCACAATTCACCAACCTTCGATGTCTCAACGCTAGGCTCTGTAGCAGACTTTTGAATATTTGAAGCAGCTTTCCAACTAGTGTTATCCCATACCATTAAGATACCGTTGGTGCTATCATACCAAAGTTGTCCTTCTACAGGGTTAATTGGTTGTGTTCCGCTAGCAAAATTTTCAAGTAAATGCAAAAAGTTTTCTGCAATTATCTGTCCATAGCCAGTGACATTTCTTCCTGGGAAAATTAAGCTGGTGTCTGTGCTTGAAGTATTGTCAAATACCGTAACAGGACTCTTATTATCTTTGTCAGTAAAATTTACGATATATGGCATCTATTATACCTCAGTAAAACCGGTTAAGCTCTGGCAACGAATCGTATAGTCAATTTGAATTAATCTATTCAAGGATTTTTGCACAGGGTGAAAAATTACATGTGTTAAAAGTTTTCCTGATCCAGACGGATCATAACTTTTAAGACCTAACTCGTCGAATACAAAGTTGCCGCTCAAATCAACTGAGTTGTCAAATGCTTCTTGATCTAAAGGTTCGCCGTAGTCTAATAAACACGAAATCAAAATATCACTATAAGTTGCACCGCTAATATGACGAACTTCCATTTTATTACGAACAGGGTCTATATTTTCAGCTGCATTCGCATCAACTACTTTTCGGTAGGTTTGATTATAAAGACTAGAATTTACTCCAATAGTATTTGGTGTAAGGTAAGTGATTAGTCCTGTAGGATCTACAGAAGTCCCCCCAGTTCCGAATACCATTTCATAGATAAATCCTTGCCCTTGATTACTCAAACTCTGCACCATAGATACAGACATGTTTTCGTAATGAATAGCGTTTCTTTTATCAATAAAAACTTCTCCTGAGCTAGGATCAAAAATTTTGATGTGCCCTTCAAAATGAAAGCCGCCAGTTTCGTTGGGGCGTTTCTCGGGCTGATTTAAATCGGTTTTTTCTGGCATTTTAGTCTCTTTTGATTCCATCATCATGTATTTATTCTGGCAAATCGCTCGTGCCCTGTGCAATGAATTTAGCTATGGCAGTGTCGGATTCTAGCAGCGTTACGCCGTTGCTAGCGGTTGTTTCGCCTCTCTCATACCATAATTTACCTGTTTTCTTAATTACAGATATTCTAGTTCCTGCTGAAGCTGCTTCAGTTAGTCGAATATAGTTTCCTGTTCCGTTTACAGAAAACTCAGCTTCTAAGGTTTTATCTGCTGATGGGCTAGACGCTCCTAGAGATTCGTCGTAAACTGCTACAGGATCTTTACGTAATCTGCGGCCGCCAACAAACACTTCTATCTGATCACATGGCCCGTAAGTGTCAGGTATCGTAGATCTAAACCAAGAATTTCTATTAGATTTAACAGGAGTATACTCTAACGGTCCAATTAAAATTGTGCTACCGTCGCTGATAAAATCTATACGATCTTGCGATTCATTATAAGGAATAGTGTTTTGATAACCAACATCTATCACAGTAGAATCCGTGGCATGCAACACAGCTATCGAAGTTCCAAGACTACCTCTACGTAGTTGAGAAAGAACATTTCCTACTTTACTCATATACTCAATTTTTTCACCGTTAATATGAACGATTCCCGGTATGTTGCGAGATGGTATTGGCTCAGTTAACTCTGTAGCATTAGTTACTTCTAAACTAGTATCATAGTAATTTAACGCTTTAGCTAACTTAACACTATTGATAGAATATCTCTTATATTGATATCCGTTCAACATATCTTTGTAAATCTCAAAGGCACTAGGATTCTTATAAGTCTTGTCTCCAAATAATACTATTTTTATTAAATCTAAATCTGTGGTATCTTGTGTTAGATATAAAGAATTTCTTGCAAGATCAACATAATAATCTTGATCCCTTGTTAGTCTAACACCGTTCTTGTAAACCCAAATATAGTCAATTGTGATAGGTGTGTAATCTAACTTGTATTTTACTTTTCCACCTTTGTATTCGTCTGATACTATCTTCAAGGAAGGATATTCAGAGAACCATGTTACTACGATTTCATCCTCGTCAACTAATGGATATGTGTCGATGATAACAATATTACTACCATCTACATAGTATTCTGCACGGAAATCGTTTTCAATAACAATAGTATCTCCTTCGACTAGCACAGAAGGAACTATCGTTAATTCTTTTGAAGTTCCGTCATAGTTGTAATCTTCTACGAATGTTTTTAATTCGCCATTAATAAACACTCGAACGTTTGTCGGAAGAACTGTTCCGGCTGGTTCAAATGGATCTGTTCCTAATATAAAGGAATTATTAGTTCCGTCATAGACAGCGTTAACAGTATCAACTCCTCTTAGTGCAACACCATTAACTTCAACTATCATAGACGACAAAGAAGATGCTCTCTGAAGGTTTACAAATTTATCTAAGTCGAAACTTCTTGTGCTGCCTTCATATGTAAGAACTTGTCGATTTACTCGAACTACTGATAATCCTGTTGAATCAACGTCAAAGTTTGCACCTAATGCTAGAATTTTCACAATGCTTCTAGCAGGAGGTTTAATACTAAACTGAGCTACAGTTTTATTTGTTAGAGCAAAATTTCCAGTGCTATTGATAAATCCAATATCTGTTTGGATTCCGTCAACTGTTACAAATACTGAACTAGTATCGGCATAGTTTGCATTGGTTAGGAACAAGGATGTATCGCCGTCTGCTTCATATTCTTGATAATCTAATAAAGACAATCCGCCGATACTTACAGCAATTATCTCTATAATTTTATTAGCATCTGGCGCGACTGGGAATTCAATCTGATTTAGTTTAAGATCAATTATATAATCTGTTTGTTTTACTTTATCGATGTAAATTAACACAGATTGTTTTTCAAGAATGTTTATACCAATGTCAAAATATCTTGTCGAACCATCTGATACTAAAACCGTTGATTGTATTGCAGCAGATCCGGTTTTTGTTGTTTGAAAAACTTTAATAGATACACTATCTAATACCTGACCTGGAATATTTTCTTCCGGAGCTGGAACTTGATCTGGGCCTATAAATTTACCGCCTTCGATAGCTATTTCTTCGGCAGTAGTTCCTGTAGCAGTAGCATACGCACCGCTCATAGCACTTAATGAACCACCACTTATTCTAGTATCTAAAATATTTGGATCATTAACTGTAACAGATCCGTCACTGTCCGAAGGACGGAAAATTAAAGTATCGCCAGCATAAGTTTGTATATACTGACCAATATCAACATAGTTTGTAGAACCGTCGCCAACGAATGTTGGCATTTCTGCATTTGGATTCACTGCATATGAGCTATCCAGAGCAGGTGTCCAATACGGATCATCGATTCGTGTAGTTAGTTGTTCATTAACACGCTTTATGTAAACGTTGATTTGTTGTCCTTCTGCTGGAACGTAAGGCAATACCACATAATTGGTTGATCCATCAGCTATATGATAATAGTCAGCACTTGGCTCAACGCTATCCCAGTTATCTGTAAACCAAGGTAGGGCATCCCAACCGCCGGTGACATCAAATGTTGTTCCTTGTATCGAAACTCCGCCGTAATCAATACCAGTCATTAGTTGATTTAATTCTTTACCCAGCATGCCGCTGCCTGGAGAATAATACTTTTCAATCCTGTTAATACTGTCTAATAACTCGTCATTTTTTTGATATGTTATAACAATAACATCATCTTTTAAAGGAGCTTCTATAAATTTTATTTTACCTTTTAATAAACTGTAGTCATCAACGCTTGAAATATATAAACTAATTTCATATTCGTTGGTTAACACTACTTGACTGTTTTTAGTTATTGTTATCTTACTTTTATCTCTTGTTGGTGCGTAATTTAATTCAAATACTGCGGTAAGTCCGCTGGCAACGAATGTTTGAGAATAAGATAAGTTTCTATATAATCCTTGTTTAGCTAATCTATCAAACTTAATTTTTAAATCAAAAGTTCTTGTTTTAGTGTCGCCTAAGATCGGAACAGCTCTTGCTGTTCTATAACCTGTAGAATTACCACCAACTAATGTAACAGTTGGGGCTTTTGTATATCCTGACCCAACTGTTAAAACTTGGATTCCAGACACTTTGCCATTTGATACAAATGCTTGAGCTGTAGCACCAGTTCCATCACCGTCAATTACTACTCGTGGTGCTTGAGTATATTGCTCGCCTGCGTCTGCTATCTGTATATCAACAATCGAAAAGCCTAAATTATCTTTCCACCATTTCCATGGATAGGAATTAATACTGTTACTGTTTTCGTTGACTGGAAGAATTCGACCTTCTGATTCAACATACTCTGCAGGAAGATCAAAGTCTGTAGCAGCCATACCCAATGGCTCAACGCTGTCATATCGACTGATGTATTGTCTTACTGTCGATCTATATGGTTTGACTTCGTCAATGTAATCTTGGAAATTCTTTAAATTATCATTTTTATAATTTAATCTTTGTTCTAAATTACCGATATTATGAATAGCTGTTAAGAAGCTGGTCTTAAAAGCCCAGTCAACATATAACTGTTCTGAAAATACATATCTGATACAGGTAAAAAATAACTTGTTCCATTCGACAGCATAGTTATTAATAAAGATATCTTCTTTGATTGCTTTAAGAATATTTCTTAATTCTTTTGCGTTTTCAATATCATAGAAACCAGTGTCGAAGCTAGAAACATTATCATAACCAATACCCGCTGTATTAATATTGTATAACGTGTCTTTTAATTTAATAGTTCCCTGTTTTCTTGCAACCATTGTAAATCTATCTAAGAATGTTCCGGCAGCATCAGATGTCTTTTCAAACCATGCCCATCCACCGCTAGAATATTCTTTAACTTGAATTACATCACCAATACTTACATCAATGGTTGATTCTTCGAAAACCTGCGAAATTTCTTTTACTAATCGAGTTCCTACACCGTATCCATCTTTATACCAGTCAATATATTCCCAGTATCTAGTAGTGTCATAGGCCTGAGATGCACTTCTAAAGAATGTTTTTCTTATGTCGTCCCAAGCATAAATGCTCCAAAATCCGTTAGCTGTTGAATCTGAATTTACTAACACAGAAAATTGTCTTACACTAACTGTTGCAGAATTGTATCTCTTGCCTCTCGAATCAATTCTTACTGAAGAAATTCTTCCTTGATTATCTATAATAGCCACAGCTTTGGCACCTTTGCCGTCACCATCAATTACTATAGGAGGAGAAACTTTATATCCAGCACCTGGATCTAATATATCGATCGTATCAACTTCACCGTCGACAATGTTTACTTGCAATCTTGCTTGTTTGGTTCTTACTGTTCCAACAACGGCCAAATCGTTATAAGTGTCTACAGTTACATCATAAAGATTTAGTGCTTCGCTTGGTGCTAGATCGACCAAGTTTAAATTTTCATAATTAATTGTATCAGCAAATGGCTCTTTATATAAAATTGCATTAACATTATCGACAACAATTTTTAATGCAGCTAGCCTATTAACAAACATACTTTGTCTAGGTCTAAATGCTATTCCATATTTTTGTTTAATTGGTAGGTCTGGATCTGGCACACGATTGCCTGCTTGATCGTAGCCTATTAAACTATCGAACCACTTTGTTTCTAATTTTGTCGAAGGTAAGCTATCTGCAATACCGTCCGACAATAGCTGATATTCATTATGGATTGGGTTTAGTTCAGAATAATCTTTTCTAAATTGTAAATTAATTACCGCAGTAGCTGAAGTCATTACCGACGGTAAATTATAAGTTAATATTTTATCTTTATCAATTAAAGAGACAAAAGCTACGCCAGAGGCCGTAGGATTTGAAATTAGATTAGCCACTGCGGCTGCAGAAATGCTTCTGCCCGGCATGTTCTCTGGAACTACAACTTTATTTTTTACCCAATAATAATACAACGTATCTGTAGGCTCACCTAGAGAATTAAACAGATATTTTACAGAATATACATCGTTGTTTGGATATAATGGTTGTCCGGAAATTCCTTCAGCTAATCCTTCATTAGTATCTGCCAGGGCCGACCATTCGTTAGGTAACAATGGAGTTTCAACCCATTCGTATACGTCAATGGTTGATCCTTCTGCTAATCCATTCCAGTTACCTAATCTATATGCTAGGTCGCCTTGCTCATAATTTTTCCATTTAGCTGTAGATAGGTTCCACCATAACAATCCAACATTTTTTGTGGTCCATGCAGTTTCAGGATCTACAACTTGTTCCTCTGTTCCTATACTATAGACAGCAGGATCAAAAGAAGTTTTAAATTTAATTTCTGATTCTGCAGAATTTAAAATTTTTAATTTTGCATGATCGATGTAATCAAGCTCTTGTATTTTATAATTCTTTTCAGTATCAAACATCGAGATACTCTTGATCATAGAAATATCTATAGTTGCTGTTTCTTGACCAATGATGTTTAAAGAATTAACTGATACGTCTTTCTTGAATAGTCTAACATTTCCTGTTTTCAACCCGGTAGTTGTATTACGATAGTCAGGAGATCCTACTACTATTGCAGATGCACTAACATCAACACTGTAACCAAAACTTTCAAAAGGTGTAAAATCTGTGTCTAATTTTTCTGCTAAGAAATAAATGCTGTCTTTGATTTCAAATACATAAGCAGCACCACTATAACCTTGGCTTTCGATAAACTTAGTTCTGCCTTTATCAAAGGTGGTTCCAACAGTCATGTCTAATCTTGTAGGAATAATAAACGGAGAGTTTTTAGCTCCTACAACAATTTTTTCTGTGTTAGCACTTATCTGAACATTTTGACCAAAGTATTCGTTAGGATATTGTTCATAACTTTCAAGTTTTTGTTTTAAACGATATTCAACAGGAGCATATCCGTCTGTTCTAAACACATATACGCTACCTTGATTTTGTAAATTAATATCCGCTAGCGGACTAGAAATAACAAGTGTTGATCCGCTGTAATCTAAATCTAAACTCCATCCAAACTGATCGCCCGAACTAATCAATGATCCAGAATCTATATCATTTAGATTAGCCATAGAACCGTTATTGATAGTTTGTTTTAACTGATACAGATCATTACTATTTCTTTGATAGATGTAAACTTTTCCAGATGATTCTGAAGAACTATCACCAACGTTTTCCCAAGGTAAGCGACCGGGCTCTTCGTTATAACTTCTGGTTGTAGAATCACCGATCTCGCCAATTCGCTGTGTTAATTTATGATATATGTTATCGTATTTGACCACGTCGCCTTCGATATATTCGATGTCTGGTCTCCATATACCTCTGTAGTTGGCAAAATATTGTCCGTCGCTGTTAGGAGATCCTATAGCTAATATACTACCATCTCTGCTCATAGCTAAACTGAAACCAAACTCGTCGCCTTGTTTTACCAGTTCAGCTAATTGTGTTTCGCTGACAAGACCTAGTGCTAATGTCGATCCGTCATCGTCTAGTGCAATGTTTTGTGGTAATGAGCATTGGGTTGAAACAGGATCGATTCTAGTCCAACTTAACGAATCAACACTTATGGTGCTGCCGTCGCCGAATGTATCTGTGTTAGCTTGCCATAGTCCGCCATTATACCATACTATAGAACCTCTTGGATAGTATGCAGCTGGACTTGAATTGTATATGCCTTTATAATTTTCGTTTTCTAGGTGTTTCCATTCACCCGACTCGTAAACATACAGATAAACTCTACCGCGTTTATCTAATGCTCCTGTAGCAGAAACTGCTAGGTAATATTTAGATCCGCTCTGACCTACGCAAACGTCGGCTCCAAAATTTTCTGCATTAGCAGGTCTTGGGCTTACAAATGATTCTGAAATCGTCCATTGTTGATTTACATATTCATAAATGGAGATCATTCCTTGTGCAGCTGATCCAAAACCGGATCCGACAGGAGTTGCTGGAATATTAACAGCTATGGTCCAATCTGATGTGTCAAAATCTGCGGTGCTGCCGTCTGCTCTAACGTCTTGAACAGCTTTCCATAATTTACCTTGATACAATACAACATCGTCAACAAGATAATTTTTAGTATTATCAAATTCGCCAACATAATCACTAGGAACATTATTAGCGGATGGACTTGCAACAATTAAAAATCTGCTATCAGGAGTGATAGCCATTTTAGCTCCGAACGATCCTCTAACACTGTTTTCAATGCCAGACGGTGGTGCAACGATTTGTTTGAGAACTAGCCCAGTAGTCCCCTCAACGTAACACATCACGTAACCAGAGCCCGGTATACTTGAAATGACTTGTTTTAAATTATCGTCGTATAAAACCTTAGTTCCTGCATACAATGGAGTTGTAATTCCATACTCAGATATAGATAAATCAGTATATTGATTTTTCTTATTAATAACTTCCCAAAGGTCGCTGCCGTTGTTATCAATCCAAAGTTTAGAATTGTCTTTTAACAATGCCATTGACCCTGGATTAATATCTTCATAAGATTTAAATCTTGACTCAGTTAAAATATAAATCGGTGTTATAGAGCTGATGTCATATTCTGGATCTTGAGCATCTTCAGCAACTGTAACTGTAACTGTTCTTGTATCAATTTCTGTGATTTTAAAAAACCCGGTTAAGTTAATAACATCTTTGATACCGATATAATCACCTACTACAAAATTATGAGGTCTAGATAATGTGATGGTTACAGCAGTTTCTGTCTTGGTGATCCCGTCAATGTTTAATAACGGGCTTTGATTAAATCTTAGAACTGTCCATTCTGGCCCGTCAAATGTTACCCATATATGACAATTGTCAACCATTTCTTCAATGTTTAGATCAGGCAGATTTTCTCTAGATTTAATAGTGTAATCAACTGTTAGATTATTGACATATCCAGCAGTTTTAACTGGTTTAGTTTCAAAAGAAACAGGATTGATATCAGTAGTGTAAGGGATCGGCTCGATCGTAAAGTCGGCTTTTACTATTCGATAATTTTGATCTGTTTCAACTGACGGTTGAAATTCTACGAACAATAGCGGCTGTGGATTCAATTCAAAGTTTTGTTTTAGAACAGTGAATTCTACTTCCGATACTTGATCAACGCCACCAAGCCTACCTAATCGGAAAGCCCATTCTTCGTTTAGATCAATACTAGTGTCAGCAGTTCTACTTAATTTGTCAAATACTTTTGTAACAGAATTTATAGTTCCCTTTTCTCTAATAAATCCTTGATATAGTTGGAATTGTGTTACAGGATCTTCTGCTAGGT
>JACCDY011507810.1_pt1 | contig 71307 bp, 84 predicted proteins | sample 7446391 | NCBI WGS metagenome assembly JACCDY01 (sample SAMN15323451, study PRJNA562643) | freshwater metagenome | isolation source: river surface water | place: USA:Blue River Watershed | collected 2017-08-18
AAAAGCGATCGCCCCTCCGACCAAGAAGCAAGCGATCGCTTATCTACACCACAGGAAAATGATGAGATTTTGCAATTATATATTGATTGCGGTCATCTTGATCATGTCTGCCAGAGACGATCAAACTGGTGACTGCCTCAGAAAAGGCGATTGCAGGAACGTAGTTGAATGGAAAAAATTGTAAAAAAATTCTTTTCTGACAAAGACTGGAAATTTTTTGATGACGGTAAAACAGCCGTCTCCCAGACCAGCAAATTTACCATCAGAGAAGTTGGCGATGGTGAATTTATAGCGACCCTCAAAATCCCCACTAGCATTTACGCCGATCACTTCTATGATGTCGTAATCAAAGATGCCTCTCTAGAGATAGTCTACCAGCGATTACTAGATTGGAGTCAGCGCCGAGTTATCAGCTATGATAACTGGATTGATGAAGCGCGATCGCTCTACGGTGACAATCATCTTGAATGGCGTTTCAAATGTCCCAAGTGTGGAGAAAGCCAATCAACCAAAGAATGTTTTGATAAAGGCATGATTGGAACTCAGCCCATGCAACTTTGCCTTTCATGTGGGCATTTTAATCCCATACTCAATCCAGTAGCGATTGAGTCATCGGTGCGGAATCACATTGAACGAACTTATGTTTTTGAGTTCGACAAAGAAATCAAATTCTAGGAGAAAATCTTCTCCGATATCGAATAATTAACTAAGCTGCGATCGCTTCCAACAGGCGATCGCATCAACAATCCCTACCCTCCCTGCGAGGGTATTTTTTTTGGCTATTTTTCAGACATCAAAACGGCACTTCTGCCATGTCTCCCAGTGGTTCATGAATTAAGTTAGTGATGATTTTGAGCGATCGTTCCGCTACAAAACCAGCCTTAACTACCATCCTTTCCCATAACGCTCTAAATAGCCCTTTCCGCTTTTGCCACTGCCACACAATAGCTTTAGTTACTGGTAGCGAATCAATAGCTCCAATAACAATATCTCTAGAGCCAAAGGACGCGCCATGAAATTCAGCGATACCTAAAAATAAAGCATTGTATAGCTCAACCATCAGCATACCGCCGTGGTCAGGCATACAATCAAAAGCGGTGATAGTTTCAGAATTTTTGAGTTTTTTATTAATGCGGTCTCGACGCACTTGATCAAACATCTGATAGAAAATCAAGATTCTGGCAATATCAACTCTGTCTAAAACTGGTGGTGTGGACACACCTTGTCCAAGAATACCAGTTCTACTTCCCCACGCTGCACCCTTGGGACGGTTTTCCAAGTCATACCAGAACAAGCCCCAGGATAGCTGTTGTTTCCGATAGCTTAATAATGTTTTCTGATTGTAAAATGCTTGTGGCCAGCACTGCTTTAGATAATTCTCCGTGAAGTCTAAGGGAATAGTTATTTTAACTTCACCCTGGACCGAACATAACAGCAGATTTTCCCACTTCTCAGGAATTATCCTGTCTATGCCATGCTCCTTGACTATAGCTTGATAGTCTGTAGCGGCTCTCCATATCAATGAGTTTAAAATTCCCATGTGAGTTAGGAGTTGCCTGTCACTCATTGTGTCAGCTACAGCAAAAGCTAATTCACGAGTTTCGGCAATTTGTAGACGAGAAAGTACAATCGTACCTTGTCCTTGTGATAGAATCTTTGTATGATTCATTTGTTTACACCTCTGTTCTAGGTTAGACCGGACTGATAAAAAACGTTCTAGTAGGTCGAACTACTGGGGCGTTTTGTCCGTTATGGGGATTATAGCAATTTCACTGAATCTGTGCAAGTATCCAAAAGCCTTGCTATTGCGTGATTTTAAAAATACTTACAATATCTTACTCTTAGTTCTTAGAGTGATTTTTTTAATTAATTCTCTTCTTGATTAAAAGAATTTAAGCATACGACTAGGAAGAATAGGATATTGTAAGTAAATTCTTGAAAGCATTGATTTTAGGTCATTCTTAAATATGTCTAGACTAGCTGCAATCAAGTTAAAAGTTAGCCAGGATGTTAAATTTGCAGCATTGAGTTAAGTATTTGATATTTTTCTCATTCGCATGAAACCCCCTTGACAGAAATCGTGCTAATATTAAATAACTCTAGTATGGTTTAACAATTATGCCACGACACAATGAAGACCGAACTCGGATTCAATGCCGAATGAGAACAGAAAAAAAAGCAGAGCTAGACCAGCGCTTGATAGACGCTGGTTTTTGCTATAAGAGCAAAGATTCTATTTATCCAATGTATGCGGAATTTCTGGAAGCATTGATAGATGGAGATTCTAGAGCTTTTAAAATTATTTTTGAAAAAGCTCTTGACAAATTAGAATAACTCTAGTAGAGTTATAAATGTAAAGAGAACAAAAAAGTGAGTGAGAAGACAATGAAAACAGCACAAGAAGTTCGCGCTAACGCTACAAGATATAACTCTGACAGAAACTCAACAACTTTGTCTCTGAAAGAAAGTTTTGAATTGTGGGGGACTGCAACCGGTAGCATCCCTCATCATCGTCAATGGTGGATTCTTAAAAAGGATAAGGATGAAGTGATTGGACACCTTGACCAGGGTTGCTATGAAAATCCTGGGCAGGCAGCAGCACAACGCCGTGACTGGGCAAAGTCTCTGGATTGCTTGGGACAGTTGTGTGTAATGAATAAACAGACTCGCCAATATGAGTTTGTTGAGGGCTAACGCTTATTGATCTCGCTCCTATCCTGGAGCGCGATCGCTCCCATGTTCGATTCGATTATGGAGCGCGATCGCCCAGATGCAAGCAGTAAAAACAATAAAAACATCAAACAGAGGTAAGTAAAATGTCCAATTTTCAAGAAAAGTTAAATGTTATCAAAGACATTGAAAGCTCTATCAAGTACCACGAATCCCAAATTGCTTGGTACTTAGGAGAAGGCGGAAAAATACTCAATCAAAAAAGAGCTTTGGCTCGCCCGTCAAAAGGCGAGTTATATCGAGATTATGATGTAAGCCCAGAACAAATTATCCAAGATTGTGAAAGAGTTTTAGAGAAGTTAGCAGGCGATTTGCTTGCGGCTAAATTTAGATTAAATCAAAAAACTTATCTTGTTTTTTATCAAAGGACAGACCTTATCCATCAATCAGGGACAGAAATTGTAGAAGCGCATTCTCCAGAATTAGCCTTGCAAATGGTTAAAGGGGCTGTATCTGTGAAAGAGCATCAAGAAAGAGGTGTGCAAAATTTAAAGGATCAAATATCTCAAATATCCGAATGGGGTTGGTAGACAACCTTATTAATCTCGCTCCTATCCTGGAGCGCGATCGCTAAAGTGCAAGCAGCAAAAGTTATTTGCACTTTAGCGGTTGGTGACAGCAACGCAGTTAATCCACTATATTTTGAGGAGACAATAATGATTTTCCATCAAACAAACTGTAACTACGTTGGAGTGCCTGAAGGCTGGGTAGAGTTAGAAGCAGGAGATTCGTCGATCCTACGCCTCAAAAGCATGAAGCAATGCAAAATCAAGCGATATTACAGAGATCCATTCGACGTAATGGACGACACCAAGCCTCAAAAGATAGATCCCAAAGATGATTGGTACAAAGTGAGAGCGGGAGATTGCTCTCTCTATGTTGCTCTTATTTCTGGAGATGTTCAAACGTTAGATGGAGGCAATACAATCAATTGCCGTCAGTTAAGCGACCAGTATTTTAACGGAACAAGCACACCTAATGCTTTTCCAGTTGTAGATTTTCCAATTCTTGTCTAAATAATTTAATCCGTCAGCAATGGCGGGTTTTCTTTATATTGGCACGGGGTGACTAAGTGCGGTATGTTCGATTCGATTATTACCAAGGAGAAGAGCTATGACATTACAGGAATTACTGCAAGGCAAGTACAATATCGTCGAATATCGGGGTGTTTCCATTGATAGTTTCGGTGATTATGTTGCCGGATCTGAAAAATTTGAATCAGAGGATGAACTCGATCTTGGTGGTTTCTGCTGGGACTACGAGATTGACGAAGAAGCACCTGATGACTTCTTGAACAAACCATTGGGTGGGGTGGTCGTCAAAGACCAAGATGGTCACAGGTTTGTTTACGTTTTCAAATAGAGTAAATAGCGATAGCGATCGCACAAACCAAAAGCGATCGCACTAACAAATTAATCGCACGGGGTGACTAAGTGCGACGTTCGATTCCATTATTCCAGAACATCATGACCATTAACTACTACGTTTTTGATAGAATTGAAAGAGATAAATTAGGTTGTCACTGGGGATACAAAAGTAACAATCTTTGCGAAGTTTTTCCAGTGTCAGCAGACGACACAGAAGAAGAACTGATCCAAAATGGATTCGCTAAGTGCGACGCTCCCGATTCTGATTCCCTTCCTTCTCCCACAGAAACTTTCTGTGTAGAAGAATCAAGTATCAAGAAGCACGAAGATGGTTCTTGGGAGTTAGTTTAAAAATCATTTAGCGTGATTGCTCAAACCAAAAGCGATCGCGTCAAACAGCACTATGTCTTTACAAGAATATTGTTGTGTATGCTCTAAAAATTTTATGTCAGAAGTGCTTGACAAGTGCTTTCACTTCTGATATAAATAGATTATTGAAAACAACAAACAATGAACGGATATCATTTAAGAGCGGCTGAGTCATTAGCTCTCAGAGCTATGACCCGCAAAAAAGGACTAAAAACCCTCATCCTGGAGGGAGCTCCTGGAACTGGTAAAACTTATTTTAGTGAGTGCCTTGCCAAGGAATGGCAAGCGCAATATTTTTATTACCTGTGCCACCACTGGACAGGAGACGAGGAAATGTTTGTTGGTGTCCACGTTGGCCGCGTTGCGGCTGGTGTGGAGAAGGCAGAAGATGCCTATGAGTATGGCGTCTTGGCGAAAGCCGCGATCGCATCCCAGTCAGGGAAAGTAGTTGTCTGTCTAGATGAACTAGACAAAGCCCCTCAACGGGCAGAGTCATTGCTACTAGATTTCCTCCAAAACGGTCGGGTGTATATGCCCGATGGGTCAAAAATCCAAGGCAACTTGGAGAATATGACCATCATACTGACGACAAATGCTGTCCGCCCCCTCATGGAAGCAACAATGCGGCGCGGTTTTCGTATCAAGATGGAGTTTCTGCCTCCTAATGTGGAGGCTGATATTATCCGCAAAGCCACCGGCGCAAAAATGGCGGCAATTCGTGTGGTGGTTCGGATGCTTGGAGTCATCCGTACTAATGGTGCAACTGCACCATCCCTGCAAGAAGGCCGCAACCTCGTTGAGGATTTAGCAGCTTGCGAAAATTCTTCTGATGTTGAGATTCTGATTAGAGGTTGGCTTGTTAAGGAGCAAGAGGACTGGGATGCTCTTGTATCCGAGTTCGGTGGACAACCCCACAGCATTTTGTGGGGTGAATTTAAGAGATAAAAATTTTTATATTAGAAGTGCTTGACAAGTGCTTTCACTTCTGATATAACTAGATTATGGAAAGCAACAAAAGCAAAAAGGATTTAAAGAGATGTCTAAATATGCAATTTTTGGAATGCCTGGCTGCTGGGGTTCAGTGAATAGATATGAAAAAGATTTAATCGCTCGCGTTGATGGGGCGAGCAGTCAACAAGAAGCCCTTGACTTATTTCGAGCAACCAATCAAGCGAGGCAAGAATTTGAAAAAGAATTTAAAGCTGTGCCAGTCAGCAAATTAACAGCTTCTCAAAAAGATTGGGCTGAAAATTATTGTGAGGAAATCATATCAAAATAAGTCGAAACCCCGCAAGGGGTCTACAGGCAGTTTGCAACTCCTGTACTGATGAGACAAGCAAAACTTTAAAAGGAGGTGATCGGGATGAGAAACAATCAACGTCGTAATCGTAGAAACAAAAGCAGTAATCTTCAACTCCCGATCACTGTTCGTCAAGCTCAAAAAATTGTAGTGAGCTTACAAAAGTTAGGCTCAAGCTACAGTTTTCCAGGAGAGATTCGACAAGCATTGTCGTTAAACTCCTGCCACGACCATGACGGAGCATTAAAGAAATTAGCGAACCTAGCATCTAAAGACCCTAACCAAGTCTTAATTGATGCGAATGGAAAACCCCCTCAGTCTGCTGAGAACAGAGAGGAAGGGGAATCCAGGGAAAAAGAGACTGATGAAGTTACCCCTACTTCTGACAGTCCCTCCGAGGAATCGGAAATGCACGGGGGAGACGGTAATAGCGGCGAGTGTGATTCTCCCGCAGAAACATCTAGTCCCGAAGAACGGGAAGGAGATCAAGGTTCTCAAGATCAAACCCAGTTGCAAACTGAAACCGCCGACGGTGGCAGTCAAGGGCAGGGAAGCGGAGATTCCCAGGATTCTCAGGGAACTGAGAATAGCGATCGCAACGCGCCCCAATCCTCTGGTTGTGAGACGGGTTTGTCCACGTCACAAGGGAGTGAGTCAGGCGGAAAATCCCAAGCTCCGACTGATCAAAAAGCAGAATCCTCTGAATGGCCAAATTCAGAGTCAGATGAAGGTACGGCAACATCATCTGTGAGCGACATTGATCAGAAAAACGATGCGGCAAAAGTTGACTCTGATCTCCGTGACGATCAGGTAAATCAAGGGTCAGAATCTCCAGAAAAAGATGCTCAACCCTCTGTGAGTGCGAAAACTAAAGATAACGTCAATAGCGATCGCCAAGCAGAGAAACCTGGAGATAATGAAACTGAGGGACGAACTCAGAAATCTCAAGCGGACAGTTCGGAAAACTCATTGGGTGAGAATGAGTCGGATTGTGTCAGTCCTGATGATGACACTAACGCAGAGGCTCAAGCGTCTGATGACGTTCCCACACATCAGAAAAAGTGGGGAAAATCTTTTACTAAAGAGGAAAGAGGGGATGGTAAATTATCCCTCTCTAACTCTAGTAATAACGGTGGTGCTACAGCTTCCTTAAAAGTTGCTGGCGTATCACCAAAGTTATTAAAACTGTGTCGCCAACGCCTAGCAGCATTGATTGGCGATAGCAGCCAAGAACACAGCCCACGCAGAGATTATACCGAGTTCTGTGTTCGGCTAAAAACCTACCGCAATCCTCAACCCGCCAGGAAAGAGGAAGAAGGTAGACCTGTGATTTTATTATTAGCAGATGTTTCCGGTTCTTGTGCATCTTTTTCTGAGGAATCAGTGAAAGTTGCCAAAGCAGCTAGTAAGTTAGGCATACAAGGAACAGACATTCTTGTCGTGTCTCACTACAACGGAACGCCTCACGAAATGGAAATCAATGGTGAAGTTGTGGATGTGCGCTCCATCAAAGCCAAAGCAAAAGCAGTTAAAAAGACTGCTGACAATGGCTGTAATTGGGGTAATTCTTCAGGGTGGTATGAAGCCCTGATGCAACGCTACAACATCACCGTTTGTATTGCCCTCGGTGACTGGGATGGCAGCTTAGAATATGCCTACATTGCCCAGCACCCACAATGCGAAAAATTTATTTGGCTAGACAATGCACATTGTTCTAGTCGTGGAACGGTTCAAGATCGGACTAAGTTCGCTCTTGATCATTATGCCAAAAACTTTACAGGGATAAAAATTCCTGTCCTGCGTCAAAAACTTATCTACAGAGATGGGTGTAAAGATGCGATCGCATTCATCAACAATATCAAAGTGTAATCAAAGTGTATCCGACCTGAGTACGTCGTTAAACTGCTTCTGTGTACGTTAATTGGTTGCCTTTATCTTTGGCAACCTTTTCTTTAAAGTCGAAATAGAAGCAATATCTATCTGTATGGGATAGCTACCCATGCACTGATGATGACAAGCTAACAGAAAAAAAATGACAATAGAACAAGAGTTCCGCGTCTCCCACGATGGGAGACTCATCGTAGTTGACTACGATGAAACAGACGGAGAACCCGTCTGGTATGAGGATGGTGCAAATGAAGTATTTGACTTCTGGATGGGTGAAGACCCTTCCGGAACATTGTCAGCCATCTGGTATGACAAAGCCTTGGGCTTGGCTTTGGCCAAGCCCGTGTTAGATACGTCCGAGCTAACCGAGCTAAAGGAGGGCGATCCAATGCTGCTCTCCCACCCAGAAAACTTTGAGTTCCCACTCCAGTGGGACTTAGTTCGAGGTTTCTTAGGGTAGGGTAATGCCCCTCATAATTTTAAAGATAAAGGATGGTTTCAATCTTAATAACCATCCTTGCCTGACTAGAAAGGCTGGTATTGGAAATTATCTTTTGATATGCCATATACCCCAGCCACAGATACAAAGCTTAAAAATAGATCCTTGTGTTGAGTCGCTAAGAGTCGAGAAATGGCTAAAAACTTATTTTAAGGACTGAAAAATAATGAATGATGAATTTCTAAAAAGAGCAATAAACTGGGCTTGTGCTAATAAGCCAGATGCAAGTATGAGCCATAAAGCTGCTTTTGCCAATTCCGTAGCTTATCTATGCTCTGGCTGGAGTGGAGGCTATGGCGGTCCATCTATGAGAGAACACATGACTTCGTGGGCGTTAGCTGGAGATGAAGGACTGAATGAAACAGCAAGTCTCAATGGGCTTGCTATAACAATCCAATTCCCTGATGGCAGACTACCTCGCGCTGGCCACTGGGATTTTCAGCAAGCAGTTAAATTCTGCGAACCTCTCTGTTTTGAACCAGCACAGAGGTATTTGAAAATTTTAGTGCGAATCTCCGAGAGAGAGCATTGTTTTGACGATGATCCCGCAGACTTGGAGGCACTGCGGGGAAAGTAGTTAGATTAGTTAATGGCTGTTACTCCCTAAAACCCGCCAGAAAACTAACATCAAATCTTCTTGAATACGTGCTGTCGGTGGCGCGTGTTCAGGAAGGAGTAAATATCTGTATGGGTCTAAAAAACCCATACACAGTCTGCTGCAAGCACCTGTCTCCCCAAAATCGGACAGGATATTGCAAAAGTCATCGGCATCAAAACCCAGATCAGAAAGAAAGGATAAAAAAATGTCGAAAGAAGATGAAAGAAAGATGCAGGAATTAATGTTTAAAACCTTCCTGCCTCCGCAGAAAAAAGAAAAGAAATCCAAAGAAGACAAGAAATAATAATTTTAACCCGTCAGCGATGGCGGGTTTTTTATTGTCTATTTTCCAGCAGTTCCGCCAGCGTTGCCAAAATCCAATCTATATCCCTCATGGGCATCCATCCCAGCTTCTTGTATCTATCCAGAATTTGGCGATATTGTTCTTGTTGGTCATTCATAAATAAATTGTGCCGTTATGGCATAACTGTCTAAAACCTTATTTTATAATCATTTCCAAGCTTTATCGTTAAGCATTACCGCAAATATCGGCATAATTCTTTAATCGTACAATCAATATTAGGTATAAATAAACCCATTAAAATCATATCGAAATTAATGGGAATTAATAATTGGCACGATTTGGGAAGATCACGCTATTCTCAAAAACGTATCTAGCGTCTTGGCGGGTACGGGTAAGTGAGTGGAAAACTCCAGATTATATTTTTTTGCCCATCTCCTTAGAGTGCCAATACACGGTTGCTTGCCGATTTGCCGATTCAACCACGATGGTACGTCAGCACCTTTGATTCCTTCGACGATTACAGCATCGCCCAATGCTTTATCGAGTTCTTGTTTCAGTGCTGGGCTTGAGTTTAGGCGCTTAATAATTTGTTGGATAGTTACTCCCGTTTTGCAACCCACGGGTTTCTTAGTCCCATTCTCGCGTTTCTGTTCATATCTGATATAGGCCAACATCATCAACCATTGGCAATGAGTTTTACTGATGATGGGTTCTTCTCCTTTTTTTAACCTGCGGAAATCAGGAACTTGGCAAATATCTTTATATTTTCTCCAAGTCCGATCGCTTATTGGATCGCCATAGATGTGAGCGCAAGCAGCCCACACCCATCTTTGTGGATATCCCTGCGATTGATTATTTGTCATTTCTCCATTCCTCCGCCCATATAAAATTTATATTTGCGTTTTTGGCGCATTGTTCATCTTCGGGGCGATCGCCCACCATTAATATTTGCTCTGGTTTTTCTTTGTAATATTCCAATCCAAGGCGAATCATTCCTGGATTAGGTTTTCGGAAATTTCCGTATCGTTTTGCATTGCATGGTATTGCCAGCCCATCCATTTGCAATCCACGCTGTGAAAGCCTCCATCCACTACTTCCGTCGTCTGTGCAAAATAGCAGCAGATCCATCTCTGGTAATAGTTTCATGGTTTGACGTTGTTCCTCGAAGCAGTTTTCCAAGGACTTAAAACCAGCTTTAACACCACCTTGATTTGTGACTCCAATTATTTTCCAGTCCCGATAACGGGCGATCGCTTCTTTAGTTCCAGGAATTAGCTCCTGGTCGTACGGATCATTGATGAAAGTTGCGCCGGATTTTGTACGCCGCACAGTTCCATCTAAATCCAAAAATAATATTTTATTGCTCATTAGTTTCCCCCAGATTCAATCGTTTTTTCCTGCCACGCTGCTTGTAGTGTCCAAATTCTTTGATTTGGATTTCTTTTTCAGATACTCCAAATTCTTGTGCCTTCTCTTCTTCATGGATTTTGACTATATCTTTCTCTTGTCGCCATAATGCTGCAACAGCCATTTGCAGCCCTTCATTCATCCCTACGCCGTAGCACGAAATAATTCTTAAAAATTTTCGTTTAGTTTCCGCCGTCACTTTGCCTCTAATCTCGCGCAAAGTGTTGTCAATTACAGGCTTCCCGTCAATCATTCCCCGATCAGGGTGATTGTCAATGTCTGCTTGTAGCTCTTGTTTGGTTCGTGGTTTTTTGCGTTCTGTCATGATTTATTTGATTTTACTATTCCACTATTAGCACACTATTAGGGGAATAGTGTATGATAAAAAATAATCCCTCAATCCGGTTGGATCGGATTAAGGGATTTTGACCCCAAACAGACCAGACCTGATGGAGTAATCAAATTATGGCACGGATACAGGCGATCGCTGACAAACTTCCAAAAGCCCAAGGTTTAATCTTGGGAGATCACGGCTACAAGGCCATTTGTATCAATGATGCAATTGCCAAAATAAATAAATTTTATGAAGGGACTCCCGCCCAAGCCCCAAGCGAAAGAACAATTCAGGATTGGTTTTATAAAAATAGTTTTCCTAATTGGGCTGTTGCAGTTCTTTGCAAATAGAATTAATCAAATAATCCGCAAAACTGCGGGAAAATATAGCCACCTCGAAAGGGTGGTTTTATATTGTCTATATACCAGACATCTGGCAGACATCTGACGAACACCTAACAAACATGGAAAAACTGAAAACACAACGATGAGTTAATGCCTAATAGAAAGCAAGTTGCTGAAATCATCGGAATCGGAGAAAGGCAATTGCAAAGATATATAAAATTGGCATCCCAACATCTGAATATTTTTAAGAATTTCAGAGACGAAAACACAAATATTTTGATTGGAATGCCAATTGAAAATGATGAACAAATTCAACTATTAAAAGCAATAAGGTCTTTGAATTTAAAGTATAAGAATACCAAAAATAAAACTCAACTTATTGCACTGGAGCTAAAAAAAATCAACGAAGGAGGCAACAATGATCAAGTTTAAACAAGTATTAATTGCCATGTTCATCTGTCTAACGATATCCTATGCAGTCGCTCAAAAATAAAATGATTGATCAAATGTTTCAGGCTAAAAACCATGCAAAAAACTAAAACAAGAATAATTCAGGAAACGCTGGAATCAAATGGCGTTAGCACGAAAACGGCTCGCCAAGCTGCGGTGACGATTGCTAATGATGGACGGGGCGGCGATCGCACAGAAAGAGGCTCTAATCAGGTTTTCAAAGCTTGGCTAGAATCCGTTGAAAATGGCACGGATTAATGAACAATCTTGAAATTATTGTTACCGTTCGGCAACATGAACCAGACGGAAGTTATAGCGAGTGGACAACAAAATCCGGTTTATTCGCTTTTTCTGCAAAGATGAAACGCGAGATTAAAAAGCTAGTAGGAGCTAAATCATGAACCTAGATGAATACATTAAACAATTTGTAAAAACAGATTTGTCTTTAGAGCAAATCTGGTCGAAAGCTCAAGAAATCGCTACCACGTATGGCATTGATTTAACCACTTTAGATGAGGCGAACGCCCAGTTTATAGCAGGTGAAATTGATGCTGCTGCATCTTCTGGTTTGGCTGTTCCTGAAAATAATGGAGGCGGGCTGGCTACTGTTGAGACTGGTAAGAAAGGCAAGAAAAACACGTCAGCGACCAATGATTCACAGCAAGCGCAAACACTAAAACCCGCAGTTATTGGATTGCGGAATGCTATTGAATCTGAAGTGACTGGGCTGTCAAACGCATTTGACACAGAGTTTACAAAAAACGAAAAAAAAGCGGCTAAAAAGATTACTGAAAGAGCTAAACAATTTGCTCCCAATGTAGTCAATTATGTAGCTGAAGAATTGGAGGGTTACAAAGCAGATTCCCAGATATTTCACGGACAAATTACAGGAGTCATCGAAGAGGCTTTTGGCGGTTTCTTCGATAATTAGACCATCAAATTGGATGATTGTCGCTGTTTTTATTCAATCAATATTATTAGTAGGAGCGTTAATTTATGCAGCCTCACAACCTCCCAGATCCCTGGGAGGAAACGACTACCAAGAACCCGGTAGAGTTTACCGTCAAACCCAGTGGTGAGCCAATTGAATTTAAAGTTAAGCCAGATGGCGAATTTAACTTTAAAGGTGTGCCGGATGATAATGTAATCCGGCAAATAATAACAGCCACCGACTATAATCGAGCCGCTACTAGGAGACAAGAATTAGAGATAACTAAGCAAGCAAAAAATATTGATCTGCTGTCTCTTGGTGTTTTAGGCTCATCAATTTTAGTTAGTATTATATGTCTTTTCATTTCATTGCACAACAAACAACAACAACCGCAGGGGAGCGTAAATAATGGAGAATTTTTTCGGGGGACTTACTGCCGGTAAAACCGCTAAATTATCTGGTAGTGGACAGGATGCTACTGCTATCGGTAATTTGGGCAATTCTAAAGCTCGCATAACTGCGAAAATGAAATTGCCGACTGAAATTTCGGCACAGCAAGTATTAAACCTGGAGAAAGAAATGGGACAAGTTGACGGCGAATTGGAATTAGCTAGTCAGATTATTTCGAGCCAAGAGAAGCTATTAAATAAAGCAATTGATCTTCACAAGAAAAATACTGACTGGGCAACTATCACAATGAAAGCCGATCAAAAGCTTCGAGAATTAGAAGCTGGACATCAGCAAGCGATTTCTAAATATGCCCTCGGCGCAGCGACTACTCAAGCATATACAGATGGCTATGTGGAAGCCTATCAAATGAGTGCGGAGATATTCAGATGATCTTCAAGCGCAATTCCGAAGCCGACAACGCCCTATTTCTGTTTTTTAATAAGGTTGGCTGGGCTGTGTTATTTTACAACGGATACACCCTGTATCCTTACTTTTTCGACTTACTAAAAAGTGCGACTTATTGGCAGAGAGTGTTTGCCAGTGGCGTGGCAGTGGCATTGATTCTAGGTATTGAATTGTCCGTAACGACGGTATTATTCGATCCTAGAATATTGGTAAAAATCCTAGAAAAACCTAAAGTTGACAAAGAAGTTAAACAAATGTTTGACGTGGTTAGTTTTTTAGGAATTGCTGTTTTTCTATTAATCGCTTCCTACACTTTTTGGACTGATTACGAAATCAATCTCAAGCAGTTAGGTAATCCCAGCATGATGTTTTTAAAAGTATTATGCGGTGTGTTTGTGATTGGCTCTGAACTGGCTTTTGGTTGTGCAAATATTTTTCATTTAGCCAGTAAGGAGGCTGAAATCAATGATTCCAGACGCTAAAGGTGTAATTACGATTCTATTAATTGCTCTTTTCTTGGGCATGATTTTATATTTACAATATGACATGAGAAGATGATGAAGAACCTACTCTACACTGGATACTGTGTATCTGGATTCTCTTTCTTCCTGCTTCTGGGACAAATTATCAAGGGCTTTCCTGAGTCTCGAAATGGCGCGATCGCCCTATTCATTGTTAGCTTTTTAGTAATTGTAGCTATGGGCTTCTCCAATTGGTGCGGACTTTGGTATCAGACCAACGGGCATCTGTCCAGAAACCAATCCATTGTAGGATTTGCCCCTATCTATGTTTTTGGAACGGCGGCCATTGTTGCACTAAGTATTGGAATAATTGTAGGGGGATAATGAAATGCTGGAATCGCCGAATCCATTCGCAAGGGAGAAAAAATGCTTTGAGCCATTAATAATTTCTGAAAGGATTTTACTGGGATTGCTTGGTGCAACCGCAGTTATTGGAACTACTCTGCCTATTCTTTTCCCAAGTCAAATTAAGGAAGTCAAACTAATCCAAAATATATGGGGTTTGACTTCATCTCTTTGTTTTTCGGCAGAATGTTATCGCCGACAAAGGAAGGAGAAAACTTATCAAGCTATAGAGGAAGCGAATTTCCAAATAGTAAATGAACAACTAAGAGGAACTTTCACCTATGAAAAAGCTGCTCAAGAAATAAATTCCAAGCGAGAGTTAGCGGCTCAAATTAATCGCCTCCCGGTGGAGGAGCGCGGCCGATGGATGCAGCAATATGGCTTGCATGGATTAGTGGAATTACCACAAATCCAGCAAGCCGTGATTGAACAGCCAGCGGCCCAGCAACCGCCCGCACTCAAGGGAAGTTTTAACCCCGGTCAGTCTACTTTTGAACAAATATCCGATGATTTGGCTGTATCCGTCGATCACACTTGGATGGATGCAAAATTTATCAATGCCTCGAAAGCTGTATTCGGTCCAAAAGGAAGCGGTAAGTCGGTGTATTTGGCTTATGAAGCGATCGCATTCCTCACTCACTTTCCCGATGGAGAATTGAGGATTGGGGATAAGCATTTTGATGAGGATGAATCACAATGGCTGCCAGGTGTGCCAACTGATGTTTTGTTAAATCAGTTTGTAGCCAAGAAGCCAGATCAAATCCTGAAGATGTTCCGCCGTGCCAAGCAGCTACTCGATTACAGAATTGAGAAAGGAATTAAACAAAATCATTCTGAATGTCAGCCTTTCAAATTAATTTGTGATGAATTTGAGGGGTTTGTCATGGGATTGACTGATGCCGAAAAGGCAGAAGTAATGAATATTATTGCTCAAACTCAAGACGAGGGACGGAAATATTTAATCAATATCACATTGGGTATGCACTCTCTCAAAAAAGAGAGAATTGGTGTTGACAGTTCCGTTCTTTTTCAAATGGATGTTTTATGCTTGGGTTCGGCATTGGCTGATCCTAATACTAAATTTCCGGCTGATTTTGAAGCTAAGAGATTACTTCAAGAACAGATGGAATTGCAGCGCACTCTCAAGAAGTCTCAGGGGTTTGCTTGTGTGGTTCGCAAGTTAGGAGAAATGGCAAAGGTTGAGGTTATTCCGTTTCTTGATTTGAGTAAATTTAGTTTTGATGTTGAGTCGCCGGAATCATCGGAAGTGACTCAACATGACAATCCAAATCCTTATCAAATAATAAAAGATTGGATAAGCCAGCTTGGCAGAAATCCTACCGATTCTGAACTGATTCAAGCCTGGCAACAAGTGACAGGAGCGTCATTAACTCATGAAGCTCTGGTACTTCTCAAAAATAATTTAGAGTTGACAGACGCGAATAATGAAGTTACATGGTCAACGATTACCGCCAATCTAAAATTGCCGGATAAGTGGCGGGAGGAAGACTTGCAGAAGGCGATCGCCTCTCGACTTATTCAGTATGGTTACAAAGCAGAATTAGAGGTTAAGTGCAATGGCGGCTTTGTAGATATCGCCACTGATTTTGATGGTGGGACAATTATCGAGATTAAAAAATTTCTCACCAGAGATACTATTTACCAGGCAGCCGGACAATTGCATTTGTACGGTATTAACAACGAATATAAATTACTTGCTATTGGTTTTTTGCCAAGCAATGAAGGCGATATACAACAGGCAAGAACAACCGCTTCGATGATTGCACAAGATCAAAGAATCAGATGTTTATTTATTGAGTAAAGATGAAAGTTAAAGTTTTCAAAAATTATAATTCTTTCCGCAAAGCTGTGGCGGAAAGAATTCACAAGTCAAAGCATTGGTTAATATCCGGTTACATGGTTTCTCTAGGCTACATGGTCAAGCAAAGCATTGAAGGCGGACTTAATATTTCGATAACATACCGACTAAAACCCGGAATAGTCCTAACCGCAGAAGATGTCGAGAAAGTTGTTAAGGAGATGGGAAAATGAAATCCGTAAACCAAATTTGTAGAGAGAGTTCGAGTTTTCTAGGCGGTAGAGAAAATGCCTACATTATAGCTGATGCTATTAACAATAACGATGCGGACACTTTCAAGGATGCTATCAAAACATTACCAAGCGAATCTTTTCCGCTTGTAAGAATACTACTTAATTCCTCTGTGCCAGCCAGAAACCAAAGATAGGCTGATGGTATTTCGCCGCCAAGCAAGGATTCACAACTTATCCCTACTAGAGACAGTGGGGATTTTTTGTGATATTTTCTATTCTATGAACATATAAAGGAGAGATATGGCACGAAGTCAGAAGTATAGTGAGAAGAAGGTTTCCAAGCACATTAACCTCACTCCAACAGCGATCGCACTGTATGAGGAATATGCTGCTAGTCTTGATTTGAAGATGAGCGAGTTACTAGAGCAAGTAATTCGCATCCCTTCTGTAGCGAGGGGTTTAGCTGTTTTTATCGAGAATAAAGAAAAATCTTCAAAAATAGCTTGACAAATTTATTCTATGGACATAGAATTATTGTATAAACAAAGCGATCGCCCCATCCCGCAAAAGATAAGCGATCGCCTTACAACCTAAAAGGTCTAACTTAGTATGACACATCCTGTATATTCTGCAAGAATTTTATCTGCTCAAATTAAGTATAGCGATGGTTTTGAAGAGTGCGAACCAGAAAGCTATGCGGTAATTAGCAATGGAAATACTGTTTGTGATGGCTTTAAATCCTACTTTCAAGCAGAGAGTTGGATTAAGCGAAATGGTTATGAGCTAGATCGTTTATCTCCTTGGGAGCAATACTTGGAAGATTTAGTGACTGAAACAGATGAAGAGATAATAGATGATTACCTGTTTCATGATGAAATGGAACGAGGTTCTGGCCGTGATAAAGTCCCTCAATTTGTAGCAGTTTAGTTAATTTCAGCGATCGCTTTAGTTGAAAGATTAGAGCGATCGCAACTGCTAAAATAGAAGGTAGCATAATTATTTTAGCTACCACAATTTCAAGTTTCTTTCTGCTGCTAAACAAATGAGATTTTCCGTAAATCAAGTTTTTGAAATAGTTGATGGTATTCCTAAGATACTTTCAACAGACATCAAGATGCTAAGTGAATCAAGTGATCTTTATTCACTGGCACGAGATTATTTAGATGAAATTGATGGATTGATTTTCGTCCAGCGAGATCAATACGCTGGCTACAAAAAAAAGAAAAAATATTGCATCGTCTTGATGCCTCGACAAGACAAATTAATTGTTTGTCACAGAGAGGAGTTTATCGTTGAATTCGATGAAGGTCGTGCAAGTAAATTGTTTCCATATCTTTGGGAGACAGAAATAAAAACACTAAATCAGCTTCATGAATTTTTCCAACACATTAGCTTGGATACTTTATAGATTTAACCAATCAGGAGACATTATGGGTATTTTTGGACTAACAGACAAAAGACCAGAAAATAGCTTGGGTAGAATAGAAGTTTCCGCTTTTAAAGGCGGTCGCAAGCAAGTTAACAGATTTGGTAAAGACCTAAATCAACAGCTAAGACTAACAACAGTAAATAACGTTGCATCTTTAGTTTTGAAGCAGTCGAACTCTTATGGAGTTCCAGATGTAAACGGAGATTTTGTGACAGATCAAATTAATATCTATCTCCCTTATGACGACATAGATAGAACATTCGTGACTTCCATGAAAAGCTATGAAGCAAGTGGGCTAAAGATAGTTTGCGATCGCCACACCATCAGTAAAAAGTGTGTGATGACCCAGGACGACAAAGGCAATAAATACAGACCAATTGTTGATGTCGCTGATCCATGCCCAATGAGAGGATGCGAGATATTTGAGCAATGCCCAGAAGGATGCCAGAAAGAAGGCAAACTTTATTTTTATGTTCGGGAACTAATGGATAAATCCATGATGATTCCTGGATGCCTGACAACTCACAGTTACGAGGATTTAGTTAATATTCCTGAGCAGCTAGAGCAAATAAAATTAGCTTTTGGGAGTTTAACTTCTTCGCCTAATTTTCCCCTTGCTTATCATTGGTCAAATAAAATCCCGTTCATTTTGACTCGCACAGAGATCAAAATAAAAAGACCTGTTATTAGCAATAATTTAAGAACGGGCAAAAAAGCCGATGGTACGACTTGGGCTTTGTCAATTCAAATTGATCCGCAATACATGGAGATGCTGCGAAAATGGCAACGGATTCAAGAAATGGAATCTCGTAATATTGCAATTTCTCCAGCTACTTATGCTGGATTACTGTCTGGAGATTCTTCTACCATCATAGATGTTGAGGTAATATCAGAATCTCCCAAACAACTGCCTCCAGTCGTCGAAACAAAAGCTGATAGAATGCGCCAAAGAATAGCTCAATTATCTAATGAGTACAAATCTTTAATTGGTGAGGAATACCCTCTTCCTGGCAATCTGAATGTGATGTCAGAAGAACAATTAACTGAGTTCGGCAAATTCCTGAAGAAAATCATTGATTCGATCAAAGAAACGGTTCCCTCTTATTCGGGAGAACCAGCTTATTCAGAAACAATTGATTACGACACTGACCCAGACAGTAGGCAGCAACAATGGCAAGAAAATAATTTATTACCTACTGAATAATTAGATAGCGATCGCCCATTGTGGCGATCTAAAAAACATGAATAATGCAGTTCTAGGAGGGATAATTGTAATCCCTCCACAACTAAGACACACCACAGACAACAAGACAATTTGTATTTTTGAATTAGGTTTTGTTAATCCATCAAAATCCGAATCAATTAAAAATATCAGATGCGTTAGTTTCGGGAAGACAGCAGAAGCGATCGCGCAACTACAACAAAGCCAAAACGTCATTGTAATTGGTTCAATCAACATCATTAAGCGGGAACAAAACGGAAACAAAGTTTATTTGACTGAGTTCAAAATCAATAATTTTGAAGCGGTTTCCAGTCCAATTAATATTAATTCTGTAAATATTGTCGGACGTACCGGACAAGATACAGATATGAAATATTTTGAATCTGGGACTAATAAAGCGACAAACTCACTAGCAGTTAGACGCTATCAAGAAACTGACTGGTTTAGCTTGGAAGCATGGGGTAAAACTGCTGAAATTATGGGGAATTACGTTCGCAAGGGTGGATTAATTGGAGTAATGGGAGAACTCAAATTTGAGGAATGGAATGACAGAAATAGTGGCGAATTGCGTTCAAAAGCCGTTATTAAAGTTAACCAATTGGACTTAATGTGACCCTAAGCAAGCAAGAACAAAGAGAGGAATTTTAAATAATGAGCAACATAATAGGACAACTTAGCAAACAAAGCTTTTGTTATCAAGGAAGCATTGAAAAGTATATCGAGAGCTATGGGAAGCCAACAGACTGGGAAGAAACAGAAGAATATCAAGGTTGGACTTTAAGGATAATCGCACCTAATCAGGGGATTTTAGGTATTGATATTTTTCATCCTAAACATGGAGGATTTTCTGCCGATACTCATGAGAAGCTTGGCTATTACGATTCAGAACCACATTTTCAGTTTGCTAAACAAGCAATATCTAATTTATGTAAATAGTCAAAAAATGCCAGAGGGATTCATCCCTAATATCATTGGCGCGATCGCTTACATTCCTTACTTTGTTTTCAATGTTAGGCAGATAGCGCGTCTGTTTAAATCTAAACCTTTTTAACAAAAAATAACGATCAATCTCAAGCCACACTTTCTCGCAAAGTGTGGTTTTTTTCTTGCTTGCCATTCAAAAAATCAAATAAGATGCACACATCGTTAATAAATTTCTATATCTAAAGTTAGATTTTTTTGAAGCTCGTAGCCATTAACTGGTATAAATATTTTGTTGTTGCTTTTACTCATCCCCGTGACGACCACCCCAAGCACCCCAGATCAACTCTTACTCACATACCTAATTGAGCGTTCTACTTGTGGGAATGTATTAAAATATTGCACCTTAAATGTGGAACAAGAAAATATTGTTATTTCTTGCTTAAATGAAATATGCGCTAGTTCTCTAGCTTTTAATATTAAAGAATTAGCTGAAATATTAAAAAGTCTCATCAATAGTCAAGGATTGCTCATAAAATTAGGGGAAGATGAATTTGATTTTATCTCCCTAACCGCAAAAAGACCTAAGATGATAACAACACTTACTGCAAAGCAAATTGCTGATTATTCAGAACTTTTGGATATAGCGCGATTTTCAGAATTCCCCACTTACATCACTTTACTACCTATGCAATGGGAATGGAAAATGCCGATTAAATGCGTGTTGACATCAAAGAAAGTTTTGCAACATACTAATCGCACCCCGCTAGATTTTCATGGTGCGGACATCTCGATTTTATATGATAAAAGCGATCTGGAAAAGCAGATCGCTATCTTAATGAGAGAATTTTGGCGTAATAATGGAAATCCAACTCGAATTAATGATTTAGAGTACACTACTTATCTTTCAGACCCTACTCAAAAATCTTTACAGAAAGATCCCTATAAACGATATGAGTACAATGCGGATTTTGAAATCCAATTCATTGAGGGTATTGGATTAATTAGGATTTGCCATTGCAAATCGCGTCGTCCAAATTTTCAATAGAAGAATTGCAATTTCCTAGCCATTCATCACGACTGAATAATTGCTCTCGTCCATCTAAAACCATATAAATTATTCTTTTTTCTCCTATAGCAGCCTCACCCGTTTCCTGAATCTTTCGTAATCTTTCGACCGACAAAGTAGCCGAAGATTTTCGATTTAAAAACGCAGCTTCTAAATCATCTTGGCTAATGCCATAGAATCGTATTGCGATCGCTATCTTGACATTAATACACATATCAGTAATCCCTTTTATGACTCCTGATCGTGGCTCGCAAGCTTTTTCAGGAATTGATTCACTTGCAATATCAATAAAATCATATATCGTCAAGGGTTTATTGTTGCGATCTAACACAAGTCTCGATGCAGCGATCGCATCGAGGGTGTTGAATTCCGGCATCACAACACCACGCTCTATATCTCCCAGTGTCGTAAATTTTATTGATTGGCCTGTTAGCTGGGTTATTTTTTCTGCTGCAACTCGTAAAGTTAATTTTCTTGCCTCACGATTAAATCGAATTATTTTACCTAATTCTGTTAATCCTGCTTTAGTCCAAGCCTTAGATTTATTTTCAATACAACTATTCATTTTTTGCATCTCCTTTAGTGCTTTATAACCTAACTTTCCCAGGCTAAATCATCAATTATTGTTAAGATTTATTAAGCTGTAGTCTAAAACTTACAACCCTTGCTATACTGTATTTTGTAGCCAACGGAATACGTAATAATGCTGATTAGAGAAAAACCCAGAGTACCCATTGACCCTGATCTTAAAAAGCGTTTAGTTGCATTATCACTCAAGCGAGAAACTAAACAAAGTGACCTTGCAGACTTAGCCTTGAAAATAGGTCTGGACTTTTTAGAAGAAGTGGGAGTAGCCGCGTGAGTTCAGTTATGCCAGGGAAGAAATTCATTATTGACGGAGTTGAATATAAAGTCCTCCGTCCCAATAAGTTTCGCCGGCGAAACTGGACCTGCTTGTATTACCAGAAAAATAGCGGGCTAACTAAAGAATTTTCATCAGAAGAAATCTTAGAGGCATTGAAATGAGTTTAGCGATAAATACAGAAAGACCAGAAAACATTCAAGCATTAATTGACAAATGGCTTGAGCAAGAACAGAACGGGGTTAGATTCCCTGTTGATTTTGACACTGCTTGGTATATAGCTGGATATTCAAGAAAGGATTCTGCAAAGCGCAAATTATCTAAAATGATTGAAGGAATTGACTTCCGCCGATTTGTGGAGGTCAGAAAACGCCACCAAGGAGGAACGGTAGAAGTTGAATTATTCACTATGTCCTGTGACGCTCTCAAGCATTTTTGCTTACTAGCTGAAACAGAAGAAGGAAGACAAATTCGCAATTACTTTATCGAGTGCGAGAAAAAGTGGAAATTGGTAGAAAAATATCATCCTGACGCAGCAAACGAAATTGAGATTCTACATCTAAAACTGCAATTAGCTCAAGCTGAAGCACAAAAAGCGATCGCAGAAAAAGCAATTCTTGATACTCGCCATCTTATTGTTAGCACTTGCCCCGAACCAGTTCAACAAAAAATCTTTGGTTACGAAGTAATTAAGGAAGTTGAGTATAGAGACAGAATTGTCCACAACGAGCAATTGATACACGATGGCGAGACTTTAACTAAAACTGAACTCTGCAAGCGTTACGGATTCGTTTATCCTAAATCGGGCAAACCTAACTACATCCAGTTGAACGATTATCTAGCAAGAATCAAGCTATCCTCAGAAGCTTGGGAACTAAAAGCCAGAATCCAAGATACTCAAGAACTGCGAAGAGAGTATTTACCAGAACTGGACAGATTACTAATTGATAGCGATCGCCAAATGTGGTTAGGGGAATAACAATGAAAACTATCTGCATTATCTACCGAGTTCCCGACTATGAACTGGATCGAGTGCGCCAGGGCGTACCTATTGAGGAACTAGCAAAACTTATTGAACCGACAGAGTTTATCCCAATAGAAAAACCGTTGTACAGCCAGAGGTACAACAACTCCAGAAAAAAGAAAAGCGTGGATTATTAACCACGCAATCAACAATAAAAACCACTTAAATTATATGACAACCAAAACAGCACAACGTGGCAGTGGCCGCCGCACAAAGTCCGTTGATAAATTTCTTAACACTCGACAAAAACAATTAGGGCTAGGCAATGCTGATCAATGTCTCCCTACTTTAAACCGCAATACAGGCATTGAGCCTGAAGACAGACTACCCAACCTAAAAGCCGCAGTTTTGGTGCGGATTCAAGCTATCCATGCTCAAAGTTATATTTCTGAAGAAATGGCAGCAGAAGCAAAAAATACCGCAGAGATAATTGAAAAATATGGAGTAGCTATGCTCTATGGAAAATATTTCATTCAGACAGCATGGGCGATCGCTGTCTTGAGTTTCCAAAAAGAAGGATTTACGGCTTTTGGACTCAGCTTTAAATCAGAGTTAAAGGGAGATAATGCAGCGTGATGATTCTCTGGGACTATTATCATCAAATCAAAATAATAGGCTATGGAGACTATAGCCAAAGATTTGGCAAAGAAGTTTATTTTGGCGAGCTTAATTTTCATCAGCAAATAGAAGCTTTAAACCAAGGATTCGCCCCTGCATTACCTCTGGAAAATCCTGAATTATGTAGCAGCAATTACGCCTATCCAATAGATTGGACAAGTTCAAAATACAGTCCCTTTTAATCAATATGGATGAACAAATCGATCAACAAATTCGTGATCTATTCTCCACAGGAATTGAAACTTACGCAGGGCTAACCTGGGAGACAATGAGAGCCAAAATAGCTGAACCTGATAGTCACATTGCATCTCGATTAAATCACCTACAGATATCAGGAAAACTTCAACCCGTTGTTATTTACGTCCCGACGGAGAAATTGAATGCAGACTAGCATCCCACCATTAAGATTAATTCCCCTTGAATTAAAGCAATTTCCCCGCCCAATAAATTTAGGAGTATCAAGCCCTAAATATTGGATTGGCGATCGCTTGCTAACAATTAAAGGATGGGGGATTTGTGTCGGACTTAAAAAATGTAAATCACTAAATGCTTGGCTTTTTTACATTGACCTAGACGAGATTGAGCATCATCAACCGTTCTTTGAAAAAGAGATCATTTGCAAACACAACATTTGATACCCATGAAGAAATCAACAGCAGTAATGACAGAACCAGCAAAGCCAACATTTGAACACCTCGAAGCATTTGAACCGCTAGAGGAAATAGTTACTACAACTCGAAGCATAGAGCGCAGAATTATCAAAGTAAAAGCCAGGCGAACTGCCGATGCCGAATTAATTACCATCGAGTATGAAGTGGCTCATGAAAAAGCAAAAGACGGTTGGTTTTCCGCTACTTTTACCTCAAAAGAAGAGGCTAGAGAAGAATTCTACAACAGCATGGACAAACTTCTACCACTTCTAATATCAGCAGTTGGACTTGATTCTGATCAATGGGAAGAGGGTCAAGTTATCGGTGTTTCCTTCAAACATACAGAAGACAACATTGGCATAACTATTACTGGAAAATGTGAAATTAACGGATCTTATCCATGCCCAACTTCACCCTATGCGATCGCTCAAGACAACCTTGACTACGACTTAGTTACGGCACTTCAACAGGAAGCGATCGCATACCTCGATGGAGCAAGAAGGCAACTATCACTATTTTAAGTATGCAAGAATTTCACGTTTGGATTTTCACTTTATTCATCATCGGATTGGAAACGATTTTAATTGCTTTAGTTTCAATCCTGTTGTTCATAATTCAAACTCAAAAATAAAAAACAATCCCCGTGAAATTCGGGGATTACTATTCACATTTAGCGATCGCTATGATACCACAACCACCAAGAATTTTTACCTCTTACTACGGCGGAAGACAAATAGGTGAAAGTATTTCTATCTCTCTTTCTCCGCCTAAAAGTTGTAATTTTACTCATCTGCGATTATTTGCACCTTCTAAAAAGTTATTAGATTTTTGGAATAGCAGCAACAAAGACAAAGATGCAGAGGATAAATACACCGATATTTTCAGAGAAGAGTTAAATACTAATCGGAACTTAATTGATTTATGGATTCAGAAAAATAGCGACAAGATTGTAACTTTCAATTGCTATGAACCCTATGGGCAATTTTGCCATCGCCACTTACTAGAAGAATATTTATCCTCTGCTAAATGGGAGGGAGAAGTTGAAGCTTCCAATAAAATCTCAGTTTGTGATGCAACCTGGGAAGACATATTTGGTAGCTACTACGAAATTATTTTTGACGGTAGAACAAAAGAGCAGGTGTTAGTTACTCCAATCTCGAAAAAAGCACGTCCAACCAACAGAAAGCAAGAATCAAAATCAAATCAACAGGCGATCGCTCTTTAACTAACAAGCGATCGCCTCACACACTCAACAAATAATTACCATGCTGCAAACACTTGAACTCATAACCGCTAAACAAATAGAAAAAACTTTCGGAAGATGCGGAAGCTGTAACCGATATCGAGGTTGTTGCTACAAATCTGAATCTAAAATATTATGTCCCGATTGCATAACTTGTTTAAGAAATCAAAGACGGTTAACTATAATTGAATCAAAAATTAATCCGTCTCCAGTCAAAAAAATCAAAGTTAAAATTCCCAGAATCCGCAAAGATAAACCTCCCAAAACTAAGAAGAAAATCAATTTAGTCAGAAATTTCTTTGGTAGAGGTCTGTTGCAAGCGGAAATTCTTAATCTTCTGAAAAAACATAAAACGGGATTTTCCTGTACAGATATTGCTAGAAAACTTAGAGCTTCCCCGTCCTCAGCGTGGGTGACAATAACAAGATTAGTAGAAAGTAATCAAGTTGTATATACCGGGAAACAAAGAAATAGGATTTATGCCCATTCATGCCATGCTGACGTACTAGAAAAATATAAAGGTGTTTGCGTTCCAAATATCCCAACAATTGAAAAAGTCAAAAAAGCTTTAGATGCAAGCGATCGCCTCACTTGCACTTTAGAAATTTACAACACCTTTAAGGATAAAAAAAGTAAAACAAACATACTTTGTTGTCTACGATTTTTGGTAGCCAGGGGTGACGCTCTCTCGTACTTTGATCATCAAGAGAATCGTGAAAAATTTGCTTCTACTGCTAACAAAAAAGCACTTTACGATTTTAATAACAATCAACCGCAACATAAAATTTTAAATTTCCTCAAAGAAGGAATCAAAAATAAGCAAGAAATAGCCAACCACTTGGGGAATGTCAGGAGATGCACGGCAGGAGTCAGCAAAATACTTGCAGAACTTCAGGAGCAAGGAAAAGTCGAACTCGCCAATTCAACTAGGAGGGGTATTTTCTTTCAGCTAAAAGCATAATTTCCACTTGCGATCGCTAGTTAGATGCGATCGCACGCAATCAGCGTACTACCACAATATTCCCATGAAAAAATATTTTTTATCTTTGCTATTGCCATTTGTACAGGCAATGCGCTATTATAATCCAAGTGAAGACAGTAAGATAAAATGTCAAACAAAAAACCAGTTTTACCCCCAATTGAAACTAGGTTCAAACCGAGATGGAAGTCAGGGAAGACCAAGCAAGTCAGTATCCCCATTGCGATCGCTGCTCACTCAATGCTCATCTTACACTGCATTGACAAAAATCCCGCGATCGCTTCTCAAGTTCTCGAATACGCTCAGTCATTATTGGCAGAGTAGTAAAAATAATTCCCTCGCACTATTGCAAGTAGCCGAGGGGCGACCCCTAACCAACCTTAAAACCGTAGGAGTTATTTGGATGATATCGAATATTTCTATGCCCGTCAAGCGATCGGGCGAATGGTTCTCTCTGTCAAAAAAGGATTTATCCCTTCTACTGAAAAGAATGGGGGGTGTCCGTGAACCAAATTAAAGATCGCCGTGATTTTGCAATTGTAGTCCCATCGTATCTTGATGACTTTGGACTAGACCCTTACGAATATCGAATCTACTCTCATATTGTTCGACGTGCTGGGAAAAACGGATGCTTTGAATCAATCCCGAATATGTCTAAGCACTGCTTAATTAGCGAAAAAATTGTTAGGCGATCGCTAAAAGTATTACTGGATTCAAATTTAATCACAGTTGTCAAGTCAGCCCCAGGCAAGTCAGTTGTCTACGAAATTACTTCAAGGGAAGAATGGTGCAACCCAGAGAAATTAGTGGATTTTCGGGAAAAACATACCCCTAGCAAATCTGCCACCACTACCCCTAGCAAATCTGCCACCACTACCCCTAGCAAATCTGCCACCACTACCCCTAGCAAATCTGCCACCACTACCCCTAGCAAATCTGCCACCACCCCCCTAGCAAATCTGCCAGACGAAGTATTTCCCTCTAAAGAAGTCCCTTCTAAGGGAATCCCTTCTAAGGTATTTCCCCTTAATCCCCAAGAGGAAAAGAGTGAGGAAATTAATTTAGAAAATGCAAACACCAAAGACCCCAACTCAGAATCAACTGCTTCATTGATTTCAAAATCAGAGTCTTTGGAGAAACCGATAACTCCTCATGAGGGCAATTTTTCCGCCGCCAACCGCGCCAACGCGACGCAACAAAGCGAGAAGATAGATCCATTCTATAAAACACGCCCAAAATCACAAGATGTTATGTGGGCATGGCTTCCTGATGGTGAATGGATTTTAGATGGTGGGTTAAATCCTGAGTTTTGGAACTGGATGGCCACATCTTGGATGAGCAAGTTTAATTGCACAATCCATGAAGCTAAATCGAATGTCATTAGCCACTTCAGAAAGCAGCCTGAGCAGTTGGTTTTGAAGTGGGATGAATATTCCTCTCAAAAGCTAAAAAAAGAATCTTTCACGCCCCTTCCTGACGCTGTACGTGATTGGCAACAAGTACAACATCTTTTGACATGGGAGCAGTACAACAACTGCAAAGATTTAGAGCATTTTTACTCACTCAGGTCGTGGAATCGTGCGTATCTCGAATATGCACTAAAACACTTGCCGAATTTTGATTGGTCAAAGCATTTAACCACCATCTCTGCATAGATTAAAGGTCAACTACCATGTCAGATTTAAGTTTTGCTCCAGATATTCACCTGCCTCCCCAAAACATTGAAGCGGAGGAAGCAATTTTAGGAGGTATTCTACTAGATCCAGAGGCAATTAGTCGAGTGAGCGATCGCTTGCTACCAGAAGCTTTTTACATAGATATTCATGCAACTATCTACAAAGCGATGGTGAAGTTGCATATCCAGCAAAAACCAACTGATTTACTTTCTGTTACTAACTTGCTCGCCGATCAGAATCAATTAATTCAAATTGGTGGCAGAAATAAACTAGCAACATTAGTAGACCGCACAGTTTCCGCAGTCAATATTGACGCTTTAGCTGATTTAGTAGCAGAAAAATACCAGCGTCGGCAGTTGATAAAAACATTAAATGACAGCCTCAAGATTGCTTGGGACTCAGAGATTCCTATTGCTGAAGCTACAGAGCAATGCCAACGAAAAGTTTTGGAACTGAGCAATAGCAATTCTAATTCTGGATTAGTTCACATTTCAGAGGCGATGGGTAGCTTGTACAAAGAGAAATACGACATTCAAGCAGGACTAAAACCAGCCCCAGCAAAAACCGGATTTTATGATTTGGATAATCGCATTGGTGGACTTCACAAGAAGAATCTAATTATTCTTGCTGGCAGACCGTCAATGGGTAAAACAGCGTGTGGTATGGCGATCGCGTGGCACGTTGCCAGTGTATTGTCACAAAATACTTTTGTGTTTTCTTTGGAGACAAGTAAAGAGGAACTAGCAGCTAGATTAGCAGCTAAAATAACTCGAATCCATCTGGGGCAATTTTTCAAAAATCAAATTACTCAATCTGAATGGGTTGAATTTTACGAACTTACGAAATCAGAAATTATCCACAAATCTAAAATGTTCATTGACGATAATTTTAATATTTCACCATCCCAAATAAGAAATAATGTCAGGCAAACTATAGCCAGGACAGGCGAGGGTGCTGGCTTGATAATGATTGATCACTTGAGCCTGTTGGCTAAAAGTGATAAATCCAACAGCGAACTTAGAATTAAAGTTGGCAATATTAGCCGAATACTAAAGCAGATGGCAGGTGAATTTGACTGTCCGGTATTGGCACTTTCTCAGCTAAATAGAAACACAGAAGGGCGTACAGACAAACGACCAACTGTGGGTGATTTAGCTGAAAGCGGAAATATTGAACAAGATGCGGATGCAATTGTGATGATTTACCGCGATGAATATTACAACAAAGAAACGACTGATGTTGGTGTTGCGGAACTTATCACAACTAAAGGCAGGAACGTGGAAACAGGAACAGATAAATTACTATTTGAAGGGCAGTTTATGGACTTCAAAAACTTAGCCAAACCCCAATACTAAATCCAAGGAAAACTCAAATGGATATCCTCAAACTTCAGGCACTCAAGTTCTATCTAGAAAAGCTTGAGAAAGAGTATTGTCACGAATTGTCTACTAAAGACATCGAAATTTATGGCGATTATTACCATCAAAAACTTAGAGAAGTTAAACAGAGATTATGGTACATAAATCAAACTTTAGACAATTTGAAAAAGTTGGAGAGCGATCGCACTCATTTATCAAAATGCTTATCACTAGATTCATCACTTGGGCATCCAATCAAAGACGAGTCGAATCTGTGAATCCAAGTTTAAAAATGATAATTGATCAGCAGGATTTAGTTAAACAAGAAATACTGCAACTCTGTTATTTAGCTGCTGCATCTACTAATTCAATTAGCAAATATGCGGAATATCAAGACGAATTACGCAAAAAAAGCTGAATTAGTAAACATAAAAAAGCGTATCATCGGAAGCTTGTTTGCCGCACTCAACAAAACAGCAGTAAACTATCCAAAACTAGAAGAATATAAGGAAGAACAATAATGAAAACCACTGGACAAAATGACATGAATCAGCTATTATCAATTAGATCGGTTGAGGAGTTTACGAGTGATGACTATGAGACTCCCGACAAAGAAGCACAAGCGATCGCAAGCTTAGTATTACCAACAGATATGAAAATACTAGAACCCTTCGCAGGAAGTGGTCAAATCGTGAAGTATTTACCGAGCGATCGCATACTTGATGTTGTAGAACTAAAAAGTTCTCGCTATATGCAACTTATTAAACTCAAAAATCATTGCTTTGCTTATAACGGAAGCTTTTTTGATTTTATGCACGGTAACGACTACGATTTAATAATTACTAATCCACCATTCTCTCTGTGCATGAAGGCAATTAGTCATTCTCTCAAGCTATTAAATCCTGATAATCCAACTGCGAGATTGTTGTTTTTAATTCCACTAGATACCTTCGCTAGTCAAGGAAGAAGTGAAAAATTAAAAAACTTGGACGCACATATTCACCACACTCACTTAATCCCCAAGCGAATTGATTACTTGAAAGACGGTGAACCCATGAGTAAATGCCAAAAAACTATTAATGGCATACCACAATTTAAAAATGGTAAGCCGATTAAAAACAGTGGTAGGCAATGCTATGACGCTGTGTTTGACATCAGGCTAGGCAAAGAAAATCCATCAACGACATTTTTGATCTAGCAGAAAGAAATTATAAAAAATCAAAAAATCAGAGGTACAAAAATGCCTAAAGGTAAAGTCAGAAGATGGACAGAAGATGAAGATTATTTGTTAGAAAATCGCGCAGCAGAAATGACAGTTCCTGAATTAATGAAAATCATTGATGCTAGTTCAACGCAAATTCGATATCGTTGCAAACAGCTTGGAATCATGCCCAAATCTATTTACAAAACTTGGACTTTTCAAGAATTAGAAATAGCCAGAAGTAATCCCCGAAAAGTAGCGTCCAAAATGTTAGACCGAAACGAAAATAGCATCAATTCCCGTATTCAGTACGCCAAAAAACAGAATGCTCATACCTAAATGTACAATTCACTGTCTGATTGAGCAAATCCCCAGCAACCATGAGTTACTAGGATCTATGAAACTAGAATTGACTCTGTTTGTAGCTTATGCAGACGCTTATCACAAAGTTGCAAATTCTATTTATTGGAACGACGCAAATACTGTCACAAAGACCAGGATTAGAGCGAAACTAAATAGACTAGCCTTTGATGCCACAGACTCATTCTGGAAAGCCGTTAAACTCTTTAATCAATACTGTGATGAGATGGATAAAATGCAAGTTCCTCCACCTCGTTGGACAGATTCTATTTCTCCTGAATTGCATAGAGTATTGCGCTATTTAGAGCAATACCATAGTCACCAAATTAACTCAATTCAACTCACACTTTTAGAGGATTAAATGGACGCACTTTTTGAACAATACGTCAAGATACATTGTCTTTCCACTGGTGCAGAACCAGCCGACATCATTTTGCAAATTACAGGCGATCGCTATTGTCTGATATCCTCAGACTTATTCGAGTTTGGTGGTCAATTTGAACAAGTAGAGGAAGCATTGAAAGAAGCGATCGCAAATAACCAACTACTACCAAATCAAGAGGGAAATCATGGAAACATTACTAACGGGACTTAGGCAAAAAACACTTTTAAAATATCCTCAAACTTATATCCCAAATGGGTTTTACATCGTTTTGATTGGTTTGTTGTTATATCTGGGTTACAGGCGTTTTTGGGTATTTAATGTATTTCCCTTACCCCGGAAGGATTTGAGGCTTATTTCCTCCTCAAAAGTGTTTAAGTCCCGCTAATTAGCCGATACTTAGCAGATGCCGACTTAGAAAAATTAGGAGTAAAGTTCAACGATTAAGATAGGCTCGCGTGAGTAATTTAGCAAGTAACAGCGATCGCCTATTAAGAGCGATCGCTATTTAACCATAATCACAACTTAAATCATGACAACTCTTTTTAAATTTCAAGAAAATCAAAGATATTATTTCCCCGAACTTCCCGAAGATATAACAGCGATCGCTGCCTACGGACGGACACTAAACTATGGCGAAGCATTTGCATATCTGTACCGCAGGTTTGGAGATTCGCCAGAAAGAGGAGACAGCTACAAAGATTTAGCTATTTATTATCTGTCCACACCACTGGAATCAGTAGCATTGGCTGTATTTCCACATCATGAAAGCTATCCGTTCAAGTGTTTAGCTAATAGTGATACCAGGAATAAACTTTACCAAGAGTGCGAAATAATCACAGATAAATTTGAGAAAAGATTTGAAACTTGGTGCAAAGAGAACAATAAAATTGTATTTTCTAAATATGAATGGAAAAACACCCCGGAGCAATTAGAACATCTGAAATCTTGGCTGATATTGAATAACCTAGAAGAGTGTTATGCAGAAGCAGATGTTGAGCTACCAAAAGAACTGGCTGATAGGTTCTTAAATGAATGTCAAGCAGAGTTTGTGGCTGTCAGGAATTGGTATTTTGATAATGTCGAAAATCTCAGTAATTTAACCGGTGATTTTCACAAGCAAGTTCAAGCAGCATTGATGACAACAATTAAGGATTTAATGACACCAATTAACATTAGAGATTGGGAAATCAATATTCTTGGCAAGATCATGGGAAGCAAGAAGGCATACAAATAAATTTGCTCACAAAACCCTGGATTAGTTGGTATGAGGCGATCGCTGATTTAATCCCAACCTTTTCTTCTTTTGAAGCCACAGACAAATTTTACTATTTGTATAAAATTTTCATGAACACACATTTTTTTTTGCAAATGCTATAATCAAAATTGAAACGCACCCTAACTATTTTCGCGATCGCCCCTCACGCGATCGCTATTTATCTTATCTTTCCAGAAAGGGGAGCGATGAGCAAAAAAGACTCCATAGTAGGAAAAGGCTACAGCTACTTCTTTGCCTTTCTTCTAGTAGCAACGATGTTTATGTCCAGTATCAGAATTGAGATTGAGTTTCCTAAAAATAAACTTCCCGAAATTAAGTCTTTCTCACTCAAGGAAATTCCAGAATTAAGTGCGATCGCCCACTTGGCAATAATCGCTTATCTACTTGGAGTCCCCACAGATAGCATTGCCATTAAAATTGCTCAATTTCTCCATCCTGAAAAAGACGATGATCAAGAGGATTAATCATGAGCGCTGCATTAACCACAACTTTAGAATTTGCCGTCTCATTACAAATATTAGAAATAAGAAATACTGGATATATTAGCGATGCCACCCTTAACGACGCTTTGCTCACATCTGACTTGATAGCATCCGAAGGGGATACACTGCTTTATGGTGGCGAATCCGGAAAAGCTGCTTTCCTATTTAACAAGATTGCTAGAGCGATCGCTATTCTTTCATTCCAGCCAGGTGGTTTCGCGGCTATGGGAATGAAATTTGAAAACTTCATGAATTAGTAATTAGTCAAATAATTTTCAAATGAAATATCCCTGGAGGGAATTGAACCCTCGTTGCCAGAATGAAAACCTGGAGAATTAACCACTATTCGACAGGGACTTAATTCTCAACAGTATAACAGTAATTTTGAGCGATCGCAATTAAGGAGCTAATCTGGCTTTTCCTGCTCTATTCTCTAAATACCATTGAGTTAGTTCGGGGGTAAATTCTTTAAGACAATCCAACATCATCCAAGCTAATGTTCTTACTTCTATTTGAGAATCAGCCTTAGTTCGTTGATCCAGTAAATGCCAGATAGCTTGCAAGTCTCCAGACAAATCAAAATCCTGACGGAAATTATAAGTTAAAAAATCTCTAGCGTGTTCCTCAGAGTGTCCATCCTGAATCTTTTCGCTATACAAAATTGCCGACTTATACGAAGCTGCCCTGTCATCTAATAAGTCAGCATTAGTGTAATCATACTTGCTTCCCTGGCGATCGCTATAGCTTCCTGCCGGACGAAAATAGAAAACATCCTCAAGAGGTATATTGCTATCACTACAATCAACAACTCGTTTCCCCGTATAGCGCATTGATTGGACAAGAAAAGCCGAATCCTGATGCCTTGTTACTTGACTCGCAACACTATGGGGAAAACCCAAGCAATGAAACTTAACAAATGCACTTCTAAGAACAGAGTAATGCCCTCTATCTCCAGCTAATTGATGTTTAATAATTATTTCTCCACACCTCTCTGGAGAAGGGGTTGAGTCGCCAGGAAGAAACTTTTCAGCGACACAACGATGTTGACCTTTCCATATAGCAACCTGTGGATTGGGAGAACTGGCATCTTTATCAATTACAACTTGAAAGCGAGGATCTTTGATTAACTGCATATTACACCTTTGCTAATACAATTTTTTGCGGTTGATCTTGATATTTGCCCTGCCTATCTTGATAAGAAGTGTCGCAGGGATTACCTCTGAAAAACAATAATTGACAAATTCCTTCATTAGCGTAAACGCGACAATCAGCACTTGATGAGTTAGATATCTCCAGTGTTAAGTGTCCTCTCCACGAAGCCTCTGAGGGCGTAATATTTGCTATCAAAGCAACGCGGGCATAAGTGCTTTTTCCCACACAAATTGCTGTTACATCAGGAGGCATTTCTAGCTTTTCCAAAGCAACGCCCAATCCATAGGAATGTGCAGGAATTATAAAATAATCACCCCATGAATCACTTTGTAACTCCACCGACTCTAAATTTTTAGGATTAAAGTTTTTGGGATTAATAACTGTGCCGGGAATATGTTTAAAAATCTTGAACTCTTCAGGGCTTAGGCGGATATCGTAACCATAGGAAGATAAGCCGTAGCTTAAAACTTTTCTGATCTGTTTCTCCATTAGCTCATGACCACAAACATTAACCTCTCTAATTAATCGAGATTGAAACGGATTGATCATTCCTTTGGATGCCAACTCTGTTATTTCTGCGTCGTTTAAAATCATAAATTCTCCTAAATAAATAACTGCTTTAATATTGCGATCGCATTATGATAGTCCCTATCAAGATGTGCTGTCATCGCTTTGTTGATGTAATAAAATCCGTCTTCTCTTTTTTCGATTCTACCATTGTTTTTATTGCCAAATCCATCAAGCAATGATTGGAGTTTTTGAGTTAAATTGTCCATAATTACATAATAAATATTTTTGTAAATAGGGTTAATTTAATTGGATTAAGTTGGCTATTGCGATCGCTATAATCTCGTAGCTATAGGCGCAGACATAAATTAAAGCAATTCCTCAATTTCATTAACTAAAATAGTCCCAAATCCTGCTAATTCAGTCGGACTCAACCAGACTTGAGGATAATAATTTGGATCTGGTTGTGTTTTTTGTACTAAAACAATCAACTTGTCATAACTACTTCCTGACAAAAGATCACCACCTTTAAGCACACCTAAATAAGCAATTATATTAGAGATATTTCCTTGATTAAATGCTTCCAGAATCCTGTCATAAGTTCTGGTTTCAGAAATATTAAAAGCCTCCTGTGGTGTGACAACAGCCAACACTTCAGTTAAAGAAGGTAACACTGCTATTTGTTGCTGTGGTTCAGGATTATCAACCAATATCTTATCATTAAGTTTACCTGTTAATTCCCTAGCGGATAATTCAGGGAATTTTTTAATTTGAGTAAGCAGCCATTCTTGTTTTGTCATTGTCTCAAATCCTTAAATATATGTTCCGTTAACTCTAGGTTTCCATCCTCTTGATTTGAGAGTAGAAACTGCGCTGTTAGTTGCGGCAGACAAAGATCCTGTAGCCGTACTATAGTTGATGGTAATATCAGGCTGTGTGCCTGTAGCACCAGCAGGGGCAGACCTTCCAGAAGCGGCTATTGATACTAAAATATTCTCTACAGATTGCGAAGTTAAGGACGTACAATTTTGCCAAGTGCCTTCAAAACAACTCGCTATTGGAGTAGCCGTCCAATTATCAAAAAAGTTAGCTGGAAAGTTGACCATTCCAGAACTGATCCAAGCAAACTGAAAAGTAGTCCCTTTATTAATATTGATTAATGGGAAGCTAGTTAGGGAAGTAGTAAAAGACCATCCTTGACTAAAAACTGTACCATTACTAGTATCAATTAATGGGAAGCTAGTTAATGATGAGCATCCCCGACACATAAATGAAAAAGAAGTGACATTTCTTGTATCTAGTAATGGAAGACTAGCCAGGGAAGAGCAATCAAAAAAAGTAGATTGAAGACTAGTCACATTTCTAGTATCAATCAATGGGAAGCTAGTTAGTGATGAGCAACCTTGAAAAGCTGATTGAAAGCTAGTAATACTAGGAAAAAATACGTCTGATATTGTGGTGACTCTTTTTGTTAATAAATCCCCTGCTTGTAAAAAAATAGAATTTATAGTTTGAGAATTGTAAATTAACCTTCTTTTTAAAAATTCAATAATTATTGAATCCTCTTCAACAGAAGGTATTCCATTAAATAAAATAATCGCACTGAAGAGATTCCCATATCTTCCTACTTCAAATGAAGATATGGAAGAAGCATTGATAGTCCCAGCAATAATTACATTGCTAAAACAAAAATAAACCTTACTGACATTAGCAATAGTCAGAGGATTATTGACAGTTAGAAATCTAGTGTTATTGTTTGCAAAATCTACATAAGCCTGTCCATTTCTGAAATCAATTAAAGGCTGTGAAGCACTGGTAGCTTGAGTAGCCACTAATCCTGAAGCTATATCTTGCCATTCAGAAATACTGCTTCCTGTAGATGTTACGCCTTGGTTAGCATCAAAATAAAATAAGAACTTGGAGAACAAATCGTCTATTCCACTTTTTCTCAAAACAACCATTCTAGTAGCATTTCTCATGGTGCAAAACTCCTAGCACAGATGGTTGCTGTCTCAGAGTTAGCCGCAGGAGTGAAAGCACCTAATGTCACAAGATACCCCCACAAAGAAGTTTGCCCAGTAGCCAACTTAAATAATTGATTTATATTCAAAGCTTCAGCTACTACACGACCACCACCCCTTGCTAATGAAGCTGTTAAAATAATTCCATTTAGATTTAAAATACTTGCTGTATCTCCACTAGCAATACTAAATGGGCTGTTATCTGCAATAGCAGACGGTGGTGAACCTGAATAAAGATAAACAGCAAAAGCACCCATCCCACTAGGTAAGGCTGTGATATTGAAGATAATTCCTAAGTAGTTTAGGAATACATATCCGCCACTAGCACCTATGTTAGTAAGCTGGAATACAGCATTAGCACTATTTCCATACACATCATTAGCTACATAAGCTGTGGTATTTGCAGCACGAGTAATAGTTACAGTGCTTTCGTATGCCAGTCCTGCGGGTACACTAGCCAAGCTGACTGGCTGAGTTACACCACTGCCATCTACCAGCAATCTAGTGCTACTAACAGTCAAGCCTGAAGGTAATTTAGTATTTATCCCCGCCAGATTACCGCCACTTTCTAATGCCAATGCAGAAGTATTTAAATTAGTACCTGCATTTGCAGTGAAGCTAGTATTAGTAAATGTAAGATTTGGAGCAGTACCAATATTTACTGTAGGAGTAGCTGCAAATGCTGGTAATGTACCTGTAATGTTTACTGCTTTTAAATCAGTAACCATTGCCGAGGGTAGCACAACAGGTGTACTTCCACTAGCTAAAGCTTGTCCTAGTGCTGGCGTTTTAGTGTCAATACTTGCTAGTGAAGTATTAGTAGTAGACTGGTTTGCAGATGTAGCTGCACCAGTTGGTAGTGACACAGTACCCGTGATATTAGCTACGTTCCAAGTGCCGCTTTGTGTAGCAGCGAAGGAAGTATTGCTAATAGCCCCTATGGTGTTTGTACCAGTTGCTAATGCTGGTAATGTGGCAATGGTTACAGGTTGAGCAACACCTCCCGCAATGCCTTGCACAGTAATTACGTCTGTACTAGCTGTTCCGGCTATTCCTAGCGCGGGTTGTTTAGCTGCTGTAGCTGCACCAGTCGGTAAAGGTAAACTGGCTGCACTCACGGGTTGTGTAGCTTGCCAAAACGTACCATCTACAGTAATGCTACCCCCAGCATCACTAATAGGAATTGGATTACCTGCATCATTAGCAATTTCTAAAGAAGCATTGCTGACAGAAACGTTCAAACTCCCTACTTCTACGGGGATTTTCCCGTTTGAAAGTGCAGGGATACGATCGCTTATTAATTTCCAAATTGCAGACAACCAGCCTAAATTGCCAGTCCCGCCCGTAGGCATTGTTGCAGCGTCTATTTTAGTTCCGAACTCAGCAGCAGATCCTGAGCCTAAGACTGCTCCAACCTCGGCATTTGCGATCGCCTGTTTAAACTCAGTAATTCCATATTTCCCTGCATCAAATTCAGGGAAGTCACCGGGATTAGGATAGTCTAGATAAGCCTCATCAATCTTTTTTTGGCTTTCAGGTCGTAAATCTGTCATAAATAGTAATTCGCAGGTATTACAATTTTATCTCTTTTTCTACGACGTGTAGTTCTTTGATTGTTAGATATTGCATAGTTTTTGGAGCGATCGCTTAAATGTCCTGGTTTAGAATGTAATCCTCAATGGATGCTGTAAATAACATAACTCTATTTTTGTCCGGGTTGATATTACAAGCTGCTAAACTGGCATCACCCCAAATCAAGATTAATCCTAACGGGAATTTATCAGGAATATCGAGTCTTTGTAGTCTAACGGAGGTAGCTGTTATTGCTAATTCTATTATTTCTTGATGGGATAGCTCAGAGGGGCGATCGCCTATTAGATACAACCAAGCAAATACGGATAATTTGGATTCAAGTTGTAGACGAAATAACATTTCATCAAGTTTTTTTTGAGCTTCGGTTCTTTGGTCACTCATGATAAGCACTGAAAAACATAACTTTAGCGTCACCGGAGCAAGTATAAGCCTCATCACGATTTTATAGCAACCAACATAGGGATTATTTCACTAATTGGGGCTTTTTCTAGCTTATTGCTCATTATGATATGATCTTAATATTAAACCTAGTCGCGTGATGGTGTTGATAGCACCGATTCACCACTAGGAGTAGGTATAGCACACCCACATTTCAAGTCTACATGAAAACTATCGAATTTAAAATTTATCCCACACTCGCACAGTCACAGACTATTGATAAATGGCTGCAAGATATTAAATGGGTGTGGAATAAAGGTCTATCTCTCAAACTTGCTGATAGACAGAAGTATTACAGAACTCAAATAGGCGATCGCAATATCCCCGATGGACTACCACTGCGATGGAAATGGCGTAAAGTTGAAACCACAGATAAGAAGGGTAAGACTACTGAGAAATGGGAGAAAATCAGATTAGTCGGTGGTGGTGTTGTCCGTCCTAAAAGTGGCTATCCTTATTGTCCAATTAGAGAATACAGGAACATTGAAGAACCTGGGAAATTTAAATATTTTAGAAATGATAATTCTCCACGATTTGTAATTGATATACCATCTGAATTTAAAGAGGGTATGGCGGATACACTTAAAAAAGCATGGCAAGCATACAGCGACCCTAAACGTCCTACTCAAAAACCTAAATTTAAAGGTAAGCAGGATAAAGTGCGATCGCTTACAAGTCTTCATGCAGGCGGTAAGTCAAAACTGTTAAAACCGGAAAGAATACCCGGATCTGATAATGGCTTTGTCCAATTTCCTAAACTTGGTAAACTCAAAATTAAAAGCTTATTTGCTAGACATGATTGGATAGAATGGGGTAGTGCCAAAATAGTCAAAGAACCATCAGGATACTATCTTCATGTATGTGTTGATATTCCGAATGAATCCCTGCCAAAATCCGATAAAGCAGTAGGAATTGATCCAGGCTTATTATCAGTTATAACGACAGATCAAGGCAGAGAAGTTGCACCACCAAAACTATTTAGGAAACAACAAACTAAGTTAAGACGATTACAGCGTAAAGCATCCAGACAACAGAAAGGAGGATGTAACCAGAAGAAAACTTATCAAAAGATTGCATTGCATCATGAAAAAATCCGTCGCAGTCGTAACGCTTTTAATCATAAGCTATCTACTAAAGTAGTACGGGAATATTCCGGTATTGTGATGGAAGATTTAAAAATACAAAATCTTAGTCGCAAGCCAAAAGCTAAAAAGCGTGAGGATGGTAAAGGCTATGAACAGAATGGGGCAAAACGTAAAGCAGGATTAAATAAAAGTTTTGCTGATGCTGCCTTGGGAGATTTGATTAGTAAAATTGAAACAAAGTGCAAGGATACTGACAGAGAGTTTGTAAAAGTTGCGGCTCATTACACTACAGTTGACTGTTCAAATTGTGGTGCTAAAATTAAAAAAGCCTTGAGTCAAAGAACCCATCGCTGTACAGAATGTGGCTATGAAGATGGGCGCGATTCTAATGCAGCGAAAAACATCTTGATTAAAGGGCAGAAAGAATTTAAAACAGTGTACCGCGCTTGGGCGTGGGAACATGGGGAAACCCGAAAGCCTGACTCTGATTCCAGTACGGAATGTCATCAGGAAGCTAAGACCGAGCGATCGGAAATAGCACCATCACCTGAATATGGTGATCCAATCACATATCATCCTTCATTATTTCTGGGAACTTCGGTTGCTTGCCATGACTCAATTTCAGCCAATCCAACAGCCAAAAATAAAAAGAAAATGCCAAAAAAACAGCGACCTTCGGAAAGTGCCTCTCAAAACCATACACAGCTTACTCTCTGGTGACAGGAGTTAGGAATAACAGAGGATGTCATGTGATTGGTAAGTTGAGATTCAAAAAACTTATATTCTTCTATCCAATGTTAGGAATAACAGAGGATGTCATGTGATTGGTAAGTGTAAGCTGCTTTACCTTGCTGCATGATGAAATACCGTTAGGAATAACAGAGGATGTCATGTGATTGGTAAGGGACACTGTTAAAAAGCAAAACACAGAATTAGTTAAAGTTAGGAATAACAGAGGATGTCATGTGATTGGCAAGAAAACAAAACCCCTTAGACTTAGCGGTCAGGGGCTTGTTAGGAATAACAGAGGATGTCATGTGATTGGCAAGTTGAATAAAAAGATTAATTGCTGCTATGACAGACGTTAGGAATAACAGAGGATGTCATGTGATTGGCAAGTAATAATAGTTTTAAGACAAAAATTATTTTGTGACAAAGTTAGGAATAACAGAGGATGTCATGTGATTGGCAAGTAGGAGAAATATATAAATATCTTGTTAGGAATAACAGTTAGGAATAACAGAGGATGTCATGTGATTGGTAATCAAATCTCCCGCATCCACTCATAAGACAATTCATTTTCTATCTCCCCAAATGCGTAAACCGTGGCATCTGCTTTATCAGGCGATCGCCCGATTCTCTTAACAATATCATCTTTACTTTCGACTCTGATTTCCCCAAATTCAGTCCTACCTTTTGTGACTGACCAACGCGGTGCTAACAACTCTACTTTTAATCTGGAGTCAGGCGGTAAAGCGATATTCATTTTATTTTTGGGGTCAAGAATTTCTCTCATATTCCAATAGAGATATGATCGCAGGTTGTAAAACTGCAAAACGCCACTTCTATCTTTCTTGGGATTGCCGTCTTCGTCCTTAACAGAAGCACCGCCATTAATAGGAATTGGCTCAACATTTAATCTTCTCAAAGAATCGTAAGGAGAACTACCGACTCCTACCACGTCAATCCTAATTTCTGTTTTCTGCGATCGCATCACCTTGATTATTTCCATAGCTAAAGAATCACCATCAGGTGTATCCTTCCCAGGAATTTCTATTAATGGTGCAAGCCAATGATGATGTCTTACGGCAATTACACTTGAACAATCTCCGCCCCTGGCCACATCAACTCCTAAATGTGATTGTGGGGCTGGTGCAGCTTCTTTCCATCTCGCTACAGCAGCGTCGTACCATTCAGTTGGAATAATCTGCCAAGGGTCATCTTTCTTAGCAACAGTTTTGAATGAACCGTACAAGAGTTGCGATCGCAGTGGTTCAGGTAATCGCTGTAGCATCCCTCGATAATTGGTATCTCGCAAGTAGATGTTTTCATCCAATGAACCAGGGATAAATGAGCGAGAGCGAGGAATAATAGTTTCTGTTATTCCGTCCTGATTGGTATGTTCAAACGCTTCACCATTGGGAACTTCTACAGATTCACCATCTAAGGTTGCGAACCATCTTAGTTCGCCGGGTAATGCGCGATCGCCTGAATAATCCTCTTTTAACCAAGGACTCCAATAATCAATAATCCACGCTCCCTCAGTTGAAGATGGAGGGTTACAGGTAGATATAATCCGACAGCGTTGAGTAGGTTCGGATGAACGATTCCAGGTGATAATAAATTCGTACTGAGTCTGACTAAATTCTGTCAATTCATCAAAACCTTTTAAATCATGCTCTCGACCTCGATAGTTTTCTTTGTCATCTTCATATTGAACCGCACCAAATTCTAATGTTCTCCCGCCAGGAAGTCGCCAAATTTTATCTGTGCTGTTGTATCTACCGCTAGTAGAATTTAATAATCTGCGACTTTTCTCAATTACGTCCTTGAGTCGAGAATATTCCCGTCTAAAAATAATCGAGTTCCTATGCGATCGCGTTGCCACAATCAATAAAACTGCCGTCTTCCCCGGTCCAGCCGCGCCACCCACTAAAAGTTCATCCGCTTCTGACTCATAAACTTTTTGCTGGAATCCTTTTTGCGGTTTCCACAACTGTTCAATAAATTCATCCTGAATACTTCGCTTGGCTTTATGCGATCGCTTATCTGACTTTTGCGAATGATAATCTACCAAAGGATTTTCGGCATATATATCCTGAAGAATAATATCTTTGCCTCTAATCTTCCTCATCAGAACTCATCAGTTGTAATAGTTTTTCTATTGCCAAAGAATCAGATAACAAGCGATCGCCTTGTGTTAAACAAGTATCTATTGCTCTAACAATATTAGCCGAATTGCTAGGCTTGATATCTTTAGGATCTAAATCATTAGCAAATGTTCTGAATTTCTTTAACACAATTACAGCAGTTGCTCGAAGTGCATTGCCAATTTCTTCATTTTCTTGGCGATACTTTCTCAACTTTTCTCTGTAAGCTTCTCTATTTTCTTCCTCTAAAATTTGTCTAGCGATCGCTTCTTGGTCTATGTCGTAAGCCTCAACTCTTTTGACCCAATTGTGATCTCTACACCATTTCTCTAAAGTACCATGAGATTTGCCCTCTTCGTCCCTTACCCTATGAAGCGATCGCGATGAACCCATATCACGATAAGCGCAAAATGCTTCATAAGCTTTTGGTGTTTCAGTTTCTAGTTTTTCGTATACGGGTTTCTCAGACATCCTCGATTATTAGTAAGTGGCTAATTAATAATACTTGATTTATAGATAACACATTTAGAGGCAATATGAAATACTTCTTAGGGATTATTGATTTACTGCCAGCGATCGCTCTTAATCCAGTCCCAGCGATCGCTTATAAGTCCGAATCTTCTGTAATGGCGTAATATCCAAACTCCTAATCGGTTGCTGCAATTACATCATCTGCCATTTTGACAGCAAAATTAACAATCTTTTTTCTTTGCTCTTGATTTGGCATTTTTCCGTCCAAATCAATTTTTAGTCCTGTTAGCATTGATGCTGTGAAATTCTCAACCAAAAATTGACGACGGCGATCGCCTAATACTCCCAAAACAGACTCAGATGTTATTCCTCCAAAAGGAGCGGCTATTTCTGGGACTTCTTCAGTTGTCTCTAAAATCTCAGGTTCTATCTTTTTGGTAGGCATAATTTTGATACTAGTAATTTATTGAGATTATAGCATCTGCATAAACGAATGAATAGAAAATACTAACTGACTAGTGGGAATACGCGCTTCTCGAAATCATCAAGTTCGGGCATTCCAGAACAATCTGTTATATGCTTATACAACTTTATTAAAAGTTCTTTTGATTGTTCTTCACTCATTTCTTCTACCTGCCGTTCAAATGAGTAACCAGAAGATTGCTTTTCCAGATATTCTTGCCGAAGCTCTAGAATAGCGATCGCTAATTCTGCTGAGTTAAAATCACTGTGTTTAGATATGTCTTCTAAGGTTCGGATACCAGGGGAATGTTTATCTTTTATCCATCTTCCCCACGTATACACAGACGTACCTTGGCAAATACGAGTTTTCCTATAATTACTCATATTTTTTAATTCATTTATCTTGTTACGATCAATTTCAAATTGCACAAAAATACTATGGATAAACGACTTTAAAGTATTAGTAGCAAGTATTTATTCTAAATGATTATACCGTAAATGCCATAAAAATACGTTATTTTACAGGGAAAAGTAAAACATCAAATCCTTGTTTTCGCAATTCCCATGCAATTGCGATCGCTCATTAATTGCGATCGCTCATTAACTAATTTTCTGCTGCTGGTTCTTCTTTTGGGGGCTTGGGCTTTTTCTCGAATACTTGGATAGCAGGTTCAAGGATGTTAAAGCCACCTGATATTGGTTCACCTATTTTACCCGTGATTGATGCCACCCACATAGGGTAATTCTCATGAGCATAAAGCAGTTTGTTCCAAACTTTTGGCTTGACGTGAACCCTGATTTTAGTCCCGCCACAATTAACAAAGAACTCATGCCACTTGTTCTTGTCAGTGGATGATTTGGGTAGTTCTGTGATTTTAGCTGTTACTTCTAGTTTTCCTGCGGTGATCATTTTTACTCCTATTACGCGATCGCTACAATCCTGAATTTTCTAACTTCATAAGTTTTGACAGTTTTCGATTCAATAATTGAATATCAGTCTTCGCTCAAAGAAGCTAACTTTAATTTTTCTCATTTTGCTATTTTCCAAATTTAGTAATTAATACGAAACTTCCTCAAGAGTCCCAAGAGGCATTAGTTCAGAAGCTATTTCTACAGCAATTTCTTTGATTTGGCTGGCCACAAAATTAGCTTTGGTGACTAAATACTTCCAAATTGCCGGATCAAAGAAGTTTTTAGGATTATTTCTCCATTTGAAAGCTACGCGAGGTTTTGCTACTGACACCTCCTTTTGTGGTTCACAAACTATTTCTGATGCACCAACATTTCCCTGAAAGTCGCTAATATTCAGGGCATTGTACAACTCGATCATGACCATGCCACCGTGTTCCGGCATAAAGTCAAAAGCAGTTATATCTTCAGAAATAGTTAGTATTTGATTCAGCCTGTCTCTGTAGACTTGATCAAAAACTTGATAGAAAATCAATATTCTGGATAAGTCTACTCTTTCTAGCTTTGGTGGTGTAGCTGTAGCGTGGCCTTTTTGTCCGTTTCTGCTTCCCCAATATGCACCCTTGGGGCGGTTCTCAATGTCAAAGTAAAATAATCCTAGTTGTAATTGCAATTTCCGATATTTTCTTAGGGTATTTTCGCTGTGACACGCTCCTTTCCAGTTCTCCTTCATGTACTCTTGTAGCCATTCAGTGGCCACAACAATTTCTAATTGCCCTTGGCGTGAACAATTGAGCAAGTTGTTCCATTCTGGATAGCTAATTCTGTATTTGTCGCCTTCACGATAGAGCGCGTTATGATTTACGGCGGCTCTCCATGCGTAGGCGTTAAACATCCCCATTTGAGTTAGGAGTTGTTTGTTATCTAAATTATTGGCAAATTCAAACGCTAATTCGCGGGTTTCGGCAATTTCTATCTGACTGAGTACGGTTGTACCTTGTGACTGGAGTAGATTTGCAGTATGATTCATATATTATTTTCTTGGCTTTGTGGTCAAGTCGAGCGGGCAGATAAACAAAAACGTCTTAGTGTCTAAAACACTGGGGCGTTTTGTCCGTTCTATACATTGTAAACTATTTCCACTAAATGTCAAGCATCTAAAAGCTTTACTGTATCTAGCTTGAGTACAGAATCTTTCTCTTGATTATTATATATATTTAATTTATTTCTTCTCTTGGAATAAAAGAAATTAAATCTCTTATAACTAAGAAAAAGATTCTGTACTCATGAGTTATAAAGTGCAGTAATATCAATGCTTTTGATGGATTAGCTAAATAGTGATAGTTGTTTATGCTTCTCTATGCGTGTAACTTTATTATTTCGAGTTTGGGGCGATCGCGCTTCTAATATTTACAAACACACACTAATATCTAGAATACTAACTAACCCTATTAAATCTTGGATAATTATTACAAACAACATCCTCAATATAAGGTGAACTAATTATCCCTAAAAACTCGTCTAATGAACACGCCCATATTTGTGGATACTTAGGATTCATGCGCCGATAAATCACATAATCACCTTCTAAACAATTGCCAGTACACACATCATGTTCGTAAATCAAAGCAGTCTTATTGTTCTTATAGGCTAGAAGACATTTATATCCTGTTTCATGATGTTTAATGTCTTCATTAACATTATATAAATCCTCCAGCAATTTAATTGGACTACCAGTGACAAAAAGTATTTTGTATTTATTATTCTTAAAATCTTGCCAGACTTGACCAAGCTGCGGCATTCTTTCTAGTTGCATAATCCTGTTTTATTGTATATTACAAATTAAATAGAGATAATAACATTAGTTAAAAACGATGTACAATGGAAATGCGATCGCTCACTAACTCTACAAGATTGTGCGTTGAGTAGGGATAAGCGATCGCTCTCATCAATTTACTTATTCGTATTTTTGAATATCATAGAAAAATTTATCACTATCTTCCGATACCCACTTACCAGATGATTCACTTTTGTATCTGTGGGTATGAATTTTATATCCAGGATTTTTTGTTAGTGGTTCAGTTATAAAACTGGGGTCAAGCCATACAATTCGATTATTTGGTTGAATAGTGAAGCAGCCGTTATCCAGTTTCAAGACATGACCACATTTATGCTCACTGGGGTCTTCCGCCCAGTCACCACCAGCCCAATCAATCGTGAATACATATTCGCCATCGTACCATTTTCTGTCTTTGAGAATAGTCTTACAGCGTAATTCGGAAAGATAAGAATAGGCGATCGCGCAGGGTTCATAACTTAGGCAATCCCACAATTGCAACCAATCCAATGGCAACTGCTCACCATCTTCCTTCCAAGCTAAGGCATGAATGGGGACTCTAGCAAATTGCGCTCCTTGGTTAGTCATCAGGTTGAAACCAACGGATCTACCAGGAATAGAAGTTAGTCCAAATACGCGAACGGGTATATATCCAATTTGCTGAGAATCCCAATCATAAAGAAATGATTTATTAATAAAACATTTAAAATGGGGAATATCAATACTAAATGTCATAGATGCGATCGCAAAATAAATATTATTATATCAGCGAATACCTGCTAATTGTTTAGCAATTCTCAGGGTATCTTCCAATGTGGATACTTTAGCAGTTCCAGAGGTAGAAGTATTGCCAACCGGTGACGTGATATTGATATTGTAATTAGTGCCTCTAGTATCTTTCTTCTGGCTATCCAAATAATCAATTAATTTCTCTACACCAGTTTGGAACAAATTACCAGATTTCTCTAAATTCACAATTGATGAACCGCTTTGAGTTGGTGAAGGTAGAGTTAATTTACCCTGAAATTCTGGAAGTAACTGCAATGGTTTACCAGTGGGATTAGGAGAGGAAACATTACTCAATGACTGAGTGCCACCAAATTGTTTGTCAAAATTGCTTTGGACGTTTCCTATAGCGGCTGCTCGTTGAGATGGAGATAAGTTTTCTAGCAGTCCTGCTAATTCTGGGTCTACAGCACCAAGCAAGTCTATGGATGGTGTAATACCAAATCTCTTTTCAACTATCCCTCTGGATTTTGATAATCCAGCATCTTTAAAGTCTTGAAAATTACTAAATCCTTGTTCTTCTATAATTTGCTGTTCTAATGCCCTTGCGGCTCGTTGCCTTCTTCCCGGTGGTAAAGCATTAATTAATTCAGCTTCAGCTTGCCGTTGGTCTCCTTTTTGCTTGAGTTCGAGCGATCGCCGTTGGATGTTAGCCAAAGCATCTTGTCCTCCTAATTGCTGTTGAATTAATCCACCTTGCAGCCCTAATTGAACCAATCCAAATTGATTAGCTTCTAAAGCTAATTCTTTGGCTCTCAATTGCGCTCTACCGGAACGATTTTCATTGCGAGGATCTGCTTTGAAAACTTCAATTTCAGCTTGTTGTTTAGCAATTTCAGCTATTTTAGTAGCTTGGTTAATTCTGTTTTGAATTGCTTCACGTTCCAAGGCTAATTTATTTTGTAGTATTTGATTTTCTAAACTTTGACGCTCAAATTCCTGTTGTTTTTGCAATGCCTCTAATTTAATAGCCGCCGCAATTTCCGCTAATTGTTTACGACGATATTCGCTGGTTTCAACTTTAGATAAAACATCAAGTTCACTAGCTATGAATCCGGCAGCAGCAGCAGCTAAATTTTTACCAGCTTCTAAAATCTTGTTTCTCTCGGTCAGTGCAGAAGCCATGACTTCGTACAGCATTGACTGGCGTTTAATTGCTTGGTTCTGCTCCTCGATTTGATTAAGATATTCCTGATTCTCAGTTTCAATTAATTCCTTACGCTCGGCAATTTGGGCATCAAGTAAAGCCGTCTTAGCTTTCTCCAGTGCCAATTGTAATTTATATTTTTTATCAACATTATCTTTTTCAAGGTCAAATTCTTTTTGAGCGCGTTCAACGGCTCTCTGCGCCTCAATAGTTCTAATTCGTGATTGAAAGATTTGACCATTGTTATATCTATTCTCAAGTCCAGCTTGTAGTTGTGCAGTAGTGTTATCAAAATCATTTAATTCATCAGCAATCCCCGCCCGTCTCGCCGCAGTCCTAGCTTTTTCTAACTCCAGAATTATGGCAGAACGCCGTTGTTTATTTTTGGTTTCTAATGCTAATTCCTTCTCTAAATCAGTAACTTTTTGTCTAGCGATTTGTTGCGCGATCGCGGCTTCGCCCAATGTCAAACGCTGTCTTTCTAGTTTAGTCTCCTTAGCTTCACTCTCTAATTTGATATTGGCTTTAACTAAGCTAATTTGCCCGTCGTAAGCTTTTTGCTCATTCTCTAATCCTTGGCGAATCAAGTCTTGAGTTTTTAGCCTAGAACCTCGAATTTGTGCATCAAGAGCTAATCTTTCTTGTTGGTTTTTGGGCTTTTCAAGTGATTCTAATTTCTTTAACCTTTCCTGTTCTAGTCGTAAATCATTATTAATTCTTTCTCCAGTAGCTTTAGTTTTCAGTAGTTCGGTTTCCTCTTTAATTACAACACCTGCATTTTCTAGTTTCTGGATATTAATTAACTGTTGATTCTGGGATTTTTGAAGGATGTCTTGAGCTTCTTTCTGTTTAGTGTCAAGAAATTTAATTGCTGCATCCCGTTGTTTTTTCTCGTTGTCAGCACTTGCCTGGAGAGATTGGGATTCTAATTTAGTTTTTTCCGCTAAATAATCCCTGTCAGCTTTTGCTAGTGCTTGTTTGGTAGATGCTTGAGAATTTTCTATTTTTTTATTTAAAGCGAACGCATCTTGAGCAACTTTTACATAAGCATCGCTTCCTGGTGTTAATTTAGCGAGTTCCTTGAACTTATCTTTTAACTGATTTTCGGCAGTAGTTCTATCCTGTTCAAATTGCTGATTAATTGTCTCCTTTTGTTTTTTGTAAGCATCTTCAGTTGATTTTAACTGGACAGCTAATTCCGCTTTTTTAGCTTCTGAAGATTGGCGTAATGCGGCTTGTTCCTCACTGATTGAACCGTCTCGTACTTGCTTTTCTAATTCCTTAGCAAGCTGATATTGCTTTGTTTGATTCTCTGTAATTTGCTGTGTCAGTGCGGCATTAGCTTCGGCATTACGTTTAGCTTCATCCTGTCTTTGTTGATTATTTGCAGCCTCTAATTGCTGTAATTGCTGACTAATTTCTTCAGCTTTAGCTAACTGTTGATCTCCTAATTCTGTTCCTAGATTTTGAGCCGCAGTAAGTCTAGCAGAAAGTAGATCTTGTTCCAGTAAAAGCTTCTTGCCGTCATATTCATCTTGCAGTCGCTTCATAGTCTCTTTATGCGCTGCTTCCTCATTCTTCATCCTGTCTTCCAATGCGGAATTTTGGATATTAGCGATCGCCTTAGCATTTTCAGCAAAGGTTAATTGCCCTGCGGCTAACTGAGCATTGATTAACTCAAATTCTGCTTTAAGTGCATCAACTCTTGATGTACTTTTATATGATTCAATAATTGCTTTTTGGGCTTTAATTCTAATATCTTGTTCAACTTTAGCGTTATCAGCAACTAAAGCTAAATTATTCCTAGCTTCCTCAGATGTGATTGCACCTAGTTCTAATTGCTGTTGAGTTATTTCTATTAATTCCTGAGATTTTTGTTTTAACGCTGTATCGTCAGCAGGTGCTTTAATTGCTGCTTTTGCGCCTTCGATTTTAATACGTAACTGTTCAAAGGCTGAACCCTTGTCAAGTATTTCCTTGGGCTTGGTTTGAATTGCATCACCTGTCAGTCTTGTTAATAAATCCTGCTCTCTTTTGAGTTGATCTATCTGCCCTTGTAATGCTGCTTTATTTTCATCTCCAGTGATATCTTTTAATCTATTCTGTCTTTCCGTGATTTCACTATTAATTCTTTCTCTTTGTAGTTGAGCCTGTGATAATAATTTGGCGTTTTCTGCGTACTGTTCTTTAGTAAGTTGAACACCTTTCTTGTTAGCTTCAGCCTGTGCATCACCAGCACGTTTTAAATTTTGTGCAAGTCTTAATGACTGATCCGATACATTCTCAAGTTGTTTGCGATACTCTTCTACCTCTGCAATACCCTGAGATAGTTTCTGTTTTTGTACTGCTAATCCAATACCGGCGATCGCTGCTACTACCAAAGCGGCTGTTCCTATGATTGGGAGCATGGGAGCGATCGCTGAATACAGTGCTTTTGTGAACACAGCAAGTCCCGCAGTACCTTTTGCTAATGCTGGTGGTAAAAAACTAAATGTCTTAATAACCAACCCATTGGCCGCCGCAAATCTAACTGCTGCTGCTGTTCCAGAAGTAAATAAGACTTGGATTATTCCTAGTCCTACGCTGGAACTGAGTATAGATGCGGCTAAATTAGTTGCTCCCAGTAATGCGACTGCTTTAGATAGAGCATTTAATCCTCCGGCTGCTAATCCTGCCCATGTCCCTAATTGCAGTGCGATTAACGTTCTAACTGATGGAATTAAACCAAGTGCAATCACACCTGATAATGCAGTAGCTACGGTGATACCTCGTGCCATTTCGTTGCCAAATACATCAGCAATAATTCCACCAAGAGTTTTTAATCCATCTCCAACAGCACCTAAAACTTGCCTAACAGTTTCATTTTTGAGGACAAAAGCATCAAACGCTAAAAATGCAGCATACGTCCCAGCCGCTAGGAATCCGAGTGTGAGGACGTTACTGGCAACAGCTTTACCAATAGACCTCAATACTTCTGTTAATTGTCCACCAATAATTGCTTGACGGGTAGAGGCATCAGCATATAAATCCAATCCTTTAGCAGCTTCCGTAAATAATGGTGCTAACGGTGCTGTGTAAATACTAGCTGAAGCTAAAGTAGCGATCGCTCTTGCCATTGCGGGAGCTTGAGTAATGAAATTACTGAGGACGCTACCCAGGATAGGAAATATCGCAATTAATCCAGCAAGTTGAATACCAACTCCTGAAAGCGTAGGAATAAAACCAGCTATTAAACCACCTGCTGGACCGAGTGCCTGTTGAATTACTCCCATTGCACCAGGAATAGATTCTAGATTTTTGCCTAAAACCAAGAATCCACTTGCACCAACTCCCAGTATTTTTGATAAATTTGCAAATTGGTTAATTACTCCCTCAGAACGGACATCCAAGAAAAATAGCAATTCACCCAATCCTGGTATTAATTGAGTGACGACACTAAACATATCTCCTAATGTGCTGATAGCAGTAGACAATACTTTCGTTGTTAGGAAAAGTCCTAGCAAGGGACCGCCCAATGCTCCAGCTACAGATAGCATTGCTGACAAGGTATTTACTACTGGTGCGAGTGCTTGAGCCGCAAATTGGATGGCACTATTGAAAGCTTCGACAGCATTAGTTAGGGATTTGAATAGATAAATTGGTGCTTGGACGATTAAGCCTTGGAATGATTTGGCAACTGTTTTTAATGAGTCAGTAATTGCTCCACCAATTCTCAACATATAGTCAGAGAATTGACCGAAATATGCAATTAATTGTTGCTGGTTTTTGAGAAGAAAATCATAGACAGCAGATATTTGATTGAGTAATGGGTCTAGTAATTTCTGTCCAGCTTTTCTACCAATTTCATCAAAAATTTCTTGGATATTACTTGTGATACCACCCAAACTTTGAGCCGCTAATTCATTACCTGCCCTAAACGCTTCTAGTCGTTTTCTTAATTCATCTACTAATCGTCCTTGTGATTTATAGAGATTAACTTGTTCATTGGTAATATTTAAACTTTTTGCCAATGCACTATTCTGATCAATTTGTCCGGTCAAGATAGAAGATATTTCTTGCTGTGACTGAGCCAAGGGAATATTTAAAGTACCCAGGCTCGCCGCAAAATCTAAAGCAAGGTTTCTAGCATCCGTCAGATTTCCTCCGACAGAAGTAATCCGACTGGCTACCTGCTGATACAGAGGAACTAAATCTTTGGAGGTCACACCCACCAATTTTAGTGATTCAACTCGCAATCGTTCTATTTGATTGAGGATGGGCAAATCAAGAGATTTAATTGCTGCCGTGGGATCTTTAATCTCTTGCCCAGTAAACTTATTAAAAATAGTTGACGTACCAACTAAAGATGCTTGTGTGGCTAAAAGCTGTTCTCTTAGTTCTACGGTTTGCCCAATTAATAATTTAAACGGTCCATTCTGAGTTAGTTGTTGGAGGGAAGATAATCCTTGAGTAAAAAATGATAGTCGCTCAGATAAAAATGATATTCCACCTGCGACAGAGCCAATAGTCTGCTCAAAATATCCAAATACCGCCAGTGGCTCATTGAATCCTGCAAATTTACCAGGAATTAAACTAAATATATCCAGTGCTTGAGATGTGCGATTAGCGACAGAAGAAATTGAGCGATATACATTAAGAACACTTCGATCAATAAGATCCAATGCAGGTGCAATTCTATCAAAACCTTCGCCTAAAATACCTGACAAAAATGATCTTTTTCCTTGTTGAGCCGAGAGCTTAAATAAATCATTGAATATGTCTTTGAAAGGCGTAAACAGCGATTTAAATTTAACTGCTGTTTCATCAGTAGTATTCTCATCAAATAAATTACCAATGAAATTACCAAAACGTTCCGCAGAATCGCCAAGAACTTTATTTAATCCATCGCGAATTTCCTGAGCTTTAGTGGATAGTGTTGTACTAAACGCATCTATTCCAGGTATTGCAGAATCTATTGCATTCCGAATAAGTTGAATATTATCTTGAATTGCTTTTGGATTAAAAAGTCCATTTCTAGTAACACTATTAATCGCTTGATTTACGCCTTGATAAAGTCTAGTAATTTGACTTGGCAATCCAGCACTTATATCTGCGCCGGTGGTATTAATTATATTTTTAAGTTTATCAATTCCTGAAAAAGAAGCATTTAATCCAGAATCATTCAACGATAAAATTCTAGCTTTCAGGAATCCGATCGCATCAATTGCTTTAGAAACTCCATTTTGCAAAGTTTCGATTATTGCTATTTTAGTTCCTGATGATTGTCCGCTTTTTAACTTGTCTAAAAACTGAATTACTCCACCTAATAAATTTGTTGTACTTCCTGCTGCTTGATTTGTAATACTAATAATCGCGCTATATGCGTTTACAGCTTGAAGTTTTAACCCATCTAGTGCAGATGTAGCAATTGATAAAAATTGTGTAATTTTGGTTTGTACAGCAGGAATAATATTAGCGGTAGCTATTATTGCTCTCTGGACACCAAATAAGGATTTAATAGTAAATGTCTCAATACTGGAAAGCACAGACACAATATTGTCCTGGAGAGTTCCAAAACCTGCGCTCAATGATTGCAGATTGGTTTTTAACGTTTGGGGATTAAGATTCTCAGTTATCTTTTTAAATATTGCCTTGGGAATACCAGTGTCATTCAGTCCGTCAGCGATCGCAGTTTGAATTATTTTCGGAAAAAATTTTGATAATCGATCAGCAATAAGTTTGCCGCCTGTTTGTTCTAATTTATCAATAGAACCATTGAGAATTGGAGATATTAAGCGTGGTATTAAGACATCTATCGCCTTTCCTCCTGCTGAAGCTATTCCTGAGCCAACAGCATTATCAACAACATCTACTCTGGTTACATCTTTTATTTTTCTGGCAAACGACGATAAAGAACCATTGATTTCTGGGAATATTGTATCTAAAGCCATTGACAACTGCGATCCTATGACTCCCGAAAAAGCACCAGTTCCGAGTCTCCCCACGTCAAAAAGTAACGGCAAGATTTGATCTGTTACGGAAATTTTGCTACCAAATCCAACTCCTTTTAAAAATCTTTCTCCTATTCCAGAAAAAGTATTTCCCACTACTGCCTGTGTGCGATTATTCCTGTTTAAGAATTTTTCTAATTCCGCTATTTCACTGCTACTTGATCTAACTCTAGATTCATAAAGTTTGTATTCACTTTCAAGCTTTGCTAATTCCTTAGATTGCTCACTTCTCAGCCTGGTGAGTTGAGAAGTTAGAGACGTTATACTTCTTTCTAGTTCTTGTTTCTGAGCGTCATCAATAGCAGGATTTTGTATTCTTCTCTGCCTCTGATCTATTTTGTTAGACAAAATTCTTTCATCTAATTTGAAGTTATCTTCAACTAATGATTTACGGGCATCAAGGATATTTTTTTCTTCTTCTAATCCATCCTTTAATTCCTTTAATCTTGCCCTTGCTTTGTCATTAGCACCACCATCTAGTATCCGCGACAAAGTTGCCCTACCCGCAGCACTAGAAAATTTAACAATTTGTCTGTTTGCAGATTCAAAAGCATTATTAATGGTTTTACTTAAACTTGTTTCCAAAGAAAGCGCGATCGATTCTGTGAAATTTCCTGTTGCTAATGCCTGAACTGTTGAATTTAATATATTAGTAACTAATGGTTGCTTGATAATGCCTTTAATAAAAGCTGCTGACGTTTTATTGCCAATAATATCAATAATTCTATTCTCTAAAGTAAAGTCGGCAAGTTGAGAATTTAGTCCTTGAAATACAGTTCTTACTTGTGTTCCTGCCAGTGCCTCAATCTGCCCATTAAATCCAGTTCCTATGAGTAAGTTGGCTAGTGGACTATTTGTAGGTATTTGTCCAGCGATAAGCCCCGATATACTCCCAGTTAGTTCATCAATGGCTGCTGATGCAGATCCCCCTAGCAATGCTTGTATAAATTTAGGAGAATATTGAGCGATCGCGGGGCTAGTGGCAATACCTTCAACTAATGACCTAACTGGACCCGATCCAACTGTAAAATCAAAGAATGAGGCGATCGCGGTTTGAGCTAAAGATTTATCTAAGCTTTGTAAAGCTGTTCCAATAGCTTTTTGTGTACCAGAGAATATTGAAAATCCTAGTTTTTCTTCAATAGGATTAAATATAGCTCCGGTAATCCCTCTTACGCCCAAGCTAACACTGTCAGATATTTTCTTGGAAACAGGAGTAGTATCTAGTTTTAATATTTCTCTAGTAAATCCTTCCCCGAATGGTACAGCAATATTTCCAATAGCCCGAATACTGTCACTTAAACTAGCGGTTTCGCTAATTGCGTCCTCCGCTTGCTGCGCTATCATCGAGAAAAAACTGTTAGCAACTGGATTTTCTTGAATGCTTTTTCTAACTTCACCAACAATAGAAAATAAGCCAGTTATTTTTGATGTTATCAGTCCAACGGTAGAGACAGTAGCTACTCCCAATCCTGCCATCGCTGTGCTAGTATCAAGAACTTTAAGCCTCGCCGTATCAGCAAAAGCGGCTACAGTTGCCAAAGAACTTCCTGCTAATGCTAAAGACTTAGAAACAGCAGTTGATTCCTCTTTTAATTTAGCAAAGGCTACACTCGTATCTTTGAGGACTTTACTAGCCGAATCTTTAGCTTGAATTTCTATTTCTATCGGTCTAGTTGGCTCGTTATTTCTGTTAGCAGCCATGATTATTTTTTAACTCTAGATTGTACGAAATTACGAATTTTTTCTTTCTCAGTTCCAATCTTTTCTTTTAATTGATTGGAAATAATATCAGTTTCTTCCTGAAAATTAATTAGAGCTTTATCAGCTTCTTTTAGTTTCTTGCTAATAGTTCCTTGTCCTAATTGAACACCAATTAATTTAGCTTCACCTACTATTGCTTTTTTGAGTTTTTGCCGTCTTATTGTTAGCTTATCTTTGTTTTTAATTCTATCAACTAAGTCACGTATCCTCAAGTAAGCTCGTTCCAAATCTTGTCCTAAACCTCCCAATGTTGATGAGAGAGTACCCCTACCAAGCTTTGAGAGAAGTCGCTGCCTATTGTACTCTTTGGGATTTGAGGAATAATTCAATCTGCATTTTTTCTCAGGAGGTAAGCAAATATCACCACAGCGTTTATTACCTCCTGAACACTGGTTAAGGAAGTCTAATTTAACTTCTGAATCAACTTTAAAAATACTATTTAAAGTTGATACTCTCTGAATTTCGTAAGCGTCAGTTTTTGGCTCAGAGGGTGGTTTAGTTTTATTAGTGCGAGGTTTTCTGGCAGGTGGCTTTTTAGTTGTAGTGCTTGTTTTTTTAGCTGGTGTTTTTTTAGGAGTTTTAGGAGTTTTAGGGGTTTTAGGAGTTTTAGGAGTTTTAGGAGTTTTAGGAGTTTTAGGTGAAACTGGAGGAGGTGTTACTAAAACTCGTTTAGGGGAAATTCTCGCAGTGTTATCAACTGATTGATTGTCTACTTGTTTCGATGGAGTTGGCGAAACAGGACTTGAGGCAGTAGATGGAGTTGGTGTTTTAGTTGATGAGGCTGCTGTTTCTTTGGCGGTTTCCGATGAAGATGGACTTGTCGGTTTAACTGTTTCTTTGGTAGCTGCTTTTCTTCTGGCGTTAAAGGCAACTCTTTTTTTCTCTCTTCTGCCTAACTCTTCAAGACTTCCTTCGTAATATCCAAAAGATTCTCTAATAGCATCTCTAACTCGATTATCCTCAAGATAATCTTTTGCTGAATGTCCTTTTACGGAGCTAATCCACTGCTGTCTAGCACCGCTGCCAATATTGGGAATATTTGATACCGGATCTTGAGAACTGATAATAGTCCGATGCCTTCTGGATTGATTCTCTGCAAATCCAAAATGAGGTGTTCCTAAATTAACAACATTAACTTGTCTAAGAACTTCTTTCCCGGTTGGATTTCCTTTTATGTCCATTCGAGAAAGTAACTCTAATGCTTCTTTAGTTGTTTGCCCAGCCATGCCATGAGCGACAACATTTATCTTTTTATATTTATTTTTGAGTTCGGATGGATTACTCGCTTTTCTCTGTATTCCATAAGCATATAAATGAGCCGCTAAATCTATTGCATCTTGATTTTTTCCTCTTTTAAATGTTTGCAAATAATTCTTCATTCCATCAAGAATTTCATCTCCATTACCAGTTTCATTTGATTTTTTATTAATACCCGTTTCTTGTAAATCAAATGGAATTACATAATTATTTTGAGTAAGCCAATAATCACCATCGTTATCAGGTTCTTCTCTTTGGAGTAACTTTTTAATTTCTTCTGCTCCATGCCCTTTGCCTGAACCAACAGCAAATGTAATATTATCTTGAGGAACATGAACCAATCTAAGCTTGACGGCTCTTTCTTCTGCTAATTTAGCAGATTCATCAAAACCTTCACGATATTTCCCTTTAGTTTGTTCATAAGTTCTGATAGTTGTTCCTAGCAAAAACGCTCCTACTGCTCCGGCCGTCCAAGCGATTGGGGCTGAACCACTAAATTTAATTAATGCCTCTAGTCGTTTGTTCGTAGTGACAATATCTTTCAGTTGCCGTTTAGCTTCCCGTTCATTTTTATTTCTACCAGATAATCCAGATACAGCGATCGCTCTCGTACCCAAGCTACGTTTTCTCGCTACACCAGATACAATTCTCTGCGCCGATTCTGGGTTTCTATCTGCTAACTTAATAGCAGACCTCATCTCATCTATTGGCATAGAACCATAACCAACTACACCTTTACTAGACGCAACTTTTCTTAATTCTCGAATAGTGTAATTATTACCAGTTTCAGGATTAATAATATAATCCTCTTCTTTTTTAGGTTCTGGATTAATCTGTTGAGTATTTTCTTCTAACTTGAATCGGGCGATCGCTTGATTGAGTTGCAATAATTCTGATGGTTTTGCTAACTCAGAGATTTTTAATTTACAAACATTATCTTTTTCAATACAAGTAGAACCGCAAGAAATACCAACTTTGCAGCGTTTTCTTTTGCCCTTTAATATGCCTTTTTTGGGAACAGCATCATAATAAATGTAAATACTGTCAGAACGTTTTGTTGTAGATTGGTAAGTTAAATTTCCATCTTTAAATGTAAATTTGAAAGGCTTATTTTCAAGAGTAAATAAGCCTGTTATTTCCCCATTTGGAGAAGATTTGATATTAACTATTTTACCAATTTGCTTGTTACAAGCCCGACTAAGTAAAACACTAAATTGCTTGGCAACTAAATCTTTACTGGAATTATTCGTATCAAACCGTCCAATTCCAGACAAGGAATTTTTTAAGATTAAATCTCTCTCTTCTATACATGAATCATTTTTTGGTTTTGTTTCAAAGAAATCTAATACTTCTTTTCTGACTTGGAGATTAGTTAGATATGACTCATAGTTATGATTGCCAACTTCATTCACATAAGTTGCTTTGGGGCTTGGAAAAATACCAGTAATAGGATCTTTTCGAGATGCAAAAGCTTTGTAATCAGGATAATCAATTACGCCAAAGTCGGGACCGCCAATATTTACTACTTTAGTGGGAACTTTCATTTCCTTGAGAATGTTCGCTGCTTCAGGAGCAATTATTCCACCAGCAGAATGTCCAATAATATTAATGGATTTTTTAGGATATTTCTTATGATAAGCATAAGCTTCTGCCGCTAAATTTATCGCTTCAGGATTTCTACCAGTAGCAAAAAATGTAGATGCTGTTTTTTTAATGGCATTTCCTAAGAATTGCGTCGAACTCTTGATAGTCACTGTTCCATAAAATCCAGGATCTCCAGGTCTTAAATTAGCGTCAGGGTCGGCAACTGTTTGAGGAATATTAAAATCTTTATTTTCTCGTACTACCACACCATGAGAAGGGAGCATTTTTTTAACAACTCTTTCTGCGCCCTGTTCATAAGCGATTCGCCGAACATTGCCACCAGCACCAGTGAAGCCAGTCTGGAAGAGGGTTATTTGTTCCTTGTCGTCAAAGTTCTTGAGAGTCTTGGGGTCAATCTTATCCGCCTTCTCCCTTGCCATGTTGACTGACTCAGGTAAGTTTCTGCGGTATCTTTCCCTCGCAACCATGATTGTCCCGACGGATACACCTAACCCAGCAGCGATCACTCCAGTTGCCCCTAATGCAACTTTTCCGTCCGGAGTTTTTAGGCTTGCAGATTGACTCTCTCTACAAACAGACTTTTTAGGAATACAAATATCACCACATTCTTTACCAACTTTGCAATTAGCTTTATCCATCCTGTCCTGTCGGACTGGAGTAGCTAATCTGTCTTTAACAAATTTCCTGAAGTCAGCATCTTCAAAATATGCGTTTTGCCCGTGTTCTGTTACTTTGTTAAACGATTTTCTGTTAACAGCTTTACCACCACCTGCCCCATTGACAATATAATCTTGGTCTGATGCAGCGGTGGCGACATCACCGTTACCAGGAATGATGCCCACGTCAGGAGAACCAATAGCGGTGGTTTTGATTTTCATTCCCAACGTGTGGAGAATTTCATTAGTTTCCTGAACTGTTAAACCACCCCCGGAATGTCCTATTAATTGAAAATCAACATTCGGATTGGCTTTTTTGTATGCCAATAATTTAGCGGCTAACTGTCTGGCTACCGGATTGTATTTTTTCTGTGTCGTTGTTTTTAGAAACAGATTCAAAGCTTCAGTAGCCGCTTTTGCTGCACCATCTTTTGCAGGATTATTAGCTACGTTAAAATCCTTGTATTCAATTGGCTCTGAATAAAGATTTTTAATCCCAAGAGATTTAATGTTTTCTTCAAGCAGTACACTTTCAGAAAAAGCATCTTTTGTACCAAATCCACCAACCGCAAATACAGCCGTTTTGATGTTATCTGGTAATTTAGGTGCTTTTATTTTCTCTGATTCTTTCAGTGCTATATTGCCACTTTCAGCAAATCCCTTGATGTAATCTTGCTTTACTTTTTGAATGCCAGCGATCGCTCCCAACGTACCAGCAGCAACAAGAGCCGTCCCACCGCCAGTCGCAGCAGCAGTGATTAATGCAGTTCTTCCAAAATTATTTGATTTGGACGATTCAGGTTGAGAAAGTTTCTGTTCACCATCTCTACATTTTGATTTTTTGGGAATACAAATCTCACCACATTTTTTACCCTTTCTGCATACGGCATCAAAGACTTCTTTTCGGTACTTGCTGTTGTTTGCGATCGCCATATCAATTACTTCCCTTTAGCTTTTCTTCTTCTTGCTTGCGCTCTTTCATTGACTGTCATACCTTTCCCTCTTGTTTTAGCGGCTTTATTAGTTTCCACAATAGCCCGTGCTGTTGCTTCTACTGGAAAGCTTTCTTCTCTTGCAGGTGGTAATGCGCGTTGTTCTCGTCCTTTGAGTAATTTTTGTCCGACTTTTGAAGCTGTTTCTACACCGCTAGTTAGTAATTTTTGTCTTAGCTCACTACCTGCTAATCTTTTATTAGTTCTTTCGTCAATTTCTCCTTTAAGGCTTGCTCTACGTGCTTCTAAATTTCTTTCTGCTGCTTCACCTACGCCTTTGTTTATTTTTTTAATTCCTTTCGCTAGTAACGTGCTGCCCGCAAGCCGGCGATCTATTTGCGCTTTATCCCTTTCTCCCAAATCCGAAAGTCTCCTCCTGTTTGCTTCACCCACTTTTGCTATGCCCGATTTCACCCGATCTTCTAGTGTCGCTTTCATTTGCTGGCGACCTAGATCCATTTCGCCTTTACCTCTTTGAGTAATAGCACCACCCTTCTTGCCAGGAGGTGACGCATTACCACCACCACCACCACTAGAGCCTTCAGATCCACCAGAACCAAATTTTGGATTTCTAGTCAAGTTATATTTAACAGCGTTAATTGCGTTTTCTGTACCCGCAGCCACAGCACCAACCGCGCCAGCTGCACCACCACCTCTAGAACCAGCGATCTTCATCTTTTTCGCTGTATTTAGCTTGTATCCTTCTTTTCTACTAACTCCCTCTACCGGAGGAGTATTTACCAAGCCTTTGTTAATCTCTTCAGAAGTTTTTAATATTTGCTTGGCACTATTCACGCCAGACATAAATTCTTCTTTCCCTTCCTTGGCGGCTGCTTTGACGCGAGTACCTATTACTCCTAATTTGCGTCCTGGTTCTCCCAATTTATCCCGATTTTTGTAGGCAAGATATCCCGCGCCACCAGCTACAGCAGCCGCGCCAGCTAAACCAGCACCAATGCCAGCCGCAACACGACCAGGAGACTTTAATCTACCCGCAGCTTGGCTCATCGCACCAGCATTGCCAGCGCCGCTATATTTTTTGCATTTAGCCCCTTTGGGTAAGCAAACTTTTCCGCAAGCTACGCCACCTTTTTTACACTTGACTTGTGCATCTAATCTCACAAAGCCAAAAGCATATTCGTAGGGACTATCCATGCTGTCAGTTTTAATGCCATAACTACTTTCTAAAAAGCCTCTAGCATATTCATTGACTTCTTCTGAATCTTCTGGAGAGTAATCAAATCCTATTTCATTGCCATCAGCAGCATAATTATAAATATTACCGCCACTCATTAGTTGACCGATGATCATGCCGTCGCCTAATGATGCTGTCAGAATAGTTACTGGTGCATCAAATTCATCTGCATAAACTTCGCCGATCTCAGTTAAAACATCAGTTGCTTCAGAGTCAAAGTGTTCAGTATCAAACATTTTAAATTTCCTCTCGTTTGTAAATCATTCCTAAATCTTTAGCAGTTCTTTTAATAACTTCGTGGTGATAATCACCTTCTGCCACATCTATTCTCATCCTGCCTGTAATGATTTTGGTAGCAAATTCTCTATAAACCTCACCTTCGTACTTTTCGTAAGTTGGTTTAATGCGATCGCTCCACAACTTCTCATCCCAACCAGATGGAGGAGGTTTGATAGAGTGCCGATAACCATTGCTAACGGCTCTCATTTCTTTGCAATTAGTAATACAAGCAACTTGAATATCGGCGGAGGAAAAGCTTAAACCTTTGCTTCTGGCATCATTCCTACTCCATCCCAAATTAGGATGATTGTGAGTAACAATTGAGCCTCGCATTTTCAATAAATCATCTACTGTTAAATTAACTGAAGTGCGATCGCCTCCCTTAGCTAAAATTATCCTACCTTTATCATCAATAATTAGTGCTTTTTCCGTTGGTAAATCTTTAATTTTATCTTCGTAGCGATGAACAATCTTTTCTAATTGCTTTTCGCTAAGACGACATTTTTTGATTCTGGGAATACAAGCATCACCACATTGATAATTAGTTTTTTTACACTTTAGGGTTTGATCCTGGAAGTCTGTCCTTGCTTCGATTCTTCCCTTTAATCTTGCTAGGGGCAGCAGTTTCATTTGTTATTAATCCCCCAAAAACATTACCCTTTAAGTGAGAATCATCTAATAAAAAACCGTCTTTAATATCACTCATAAATATAAACCTCTTGCTGTCCTTGATCTTGTTTAACTTGAATACTCCAAGTTAAACCATTATCGGTTAATTGCAGTAAAGTACAAGCTATTTGCGGAGCATCTGGGGTATTGTCAATGCTGTCTACCAGATAATCTACATTCTCAGCTTCTAATTCATGACGTGGATACTTCTTAGAAATACCCTTAATATCAAGAATCCTAGCCATGCCCTGTAAATTACTCAGACTACTCATGTTTTCCAAATCATATTTAGTTTCTTCAATAACTGGATTTGGGATAACTTGAGTAATTTGGTAATCATCACCAATTAGCCGCCGGATATAAACATCCCTAACTTTTGGCAGTCCATACTCAACGGCTTTTTTAGCAGCAGCATCGCGCAATATTGACATTCTTTCAAAGAAGCTTGTCATATAGGGAAACCTATACCAAATTTGATATTTCCATCCCATTCATCTTCATCATCAACTCTGGGTGAGAGTGCTCCGACTAACAATTCATCCTTGAGCATTTTGTATCTTCTGCCGTAGGTTGTTAGCTGAAAATCATCCTGTTGAGCAGATGGAGATGCACCACCACTACCAGAAGCCATTGCGATCGCTCTACCGCCAGTTTCCGCAGTTTGAGCATCTTCCATTTCCAGGAAATGCGCCATCAGCAACATAATTCCAGTATCCCGACGTTGACCCCAAAGAGATGTAGCTACAAACTCCTTAGCTTGCTCTAAAGCAAAATCAACAATTTCGGGATCTTGAGTCTGGAACTTTTTGTATCTAGTAAGAAAACTGGGGCGTGTGACGACCATAATTATCTCCCAGTAGCAATAGAACCGGAAATAGTTTGAGACATAGCCGCAACTTCATCTTGAATATCTTTGAGCCTATCAGCAAGCAACTTTCTCACTTCAGGACGACGATCTATATTCAAACTTAGTGACAACCAATCAACATCTTTAGAGTTTTCAGCTAACTCTTGAATGATGCCGATATCCTCAAAATCAGTGGTATCTCTGACTGGAAATTCTGCGGTTGGCGTGTAAATAGTCAAAGCACCACATTTAATCAAATTGTTAATGGCAATCTGATTAACTTCATGCTTGAGAACACTATTCCACTTGTCAGTATCAATGAAATTAGTTCCTTTATTCAAGGTGACAACTTCAATTTCTACCCTGTCAGCTAAAGTTAATTTGCTGTCTTTTTTAGCAGCAGCTGGACGCTCAATCTGGTAATTGAACAATCTTGCACCGCGCACACCAAATGGTATTTGCCGGCTTTTCTCTCTTTCAGGGTGGTAAGCGATCGCAAAGTAGGACATAATTACACCCCAATAACAATGTGAGCAGCGTAACGGCGATATACAATAATGCCGTTGTAGTCAAAACTGTAACCACGATAAAAAGCCCAAGGTCCATCGGGAATTAAAGGACGGGGGCGGAATGGATCAGTGATTCTAGCTTTGAAGTACGAGGGATCGCGCTTATAAAACACGGCCACAGCTTCGCCATTCGGTCCGGCAGTTTCAAGTTCAGCCATTGGCTGAATGTCTTTGATGCTGGGATTATTTTCCAAGAAATACCTCAAAACCGATCTCTCTTGTCCATATTCACTGAGGCGGAACTGACTCATTAAGAAGTCGTAGCGATTTTCAGGAAGCAAGAGGGTATCGTATTTGATAATTTTGTTGGTAGCTTGCTTGCCACCTTGAATCCCTGCATTTAGTACAGCTAGAACGTTGTTAGCGTTCATGGTACTGCCATCTAGCTTATATAAAGCCATTGATCGTAACCAAGCAGGATGATTGAAAAAACCAGCAAGTCCAGTTTTGACATCTCCAAACAACAACAACTTATTCAAGATTTCTTGATAAGCGCGTTGAATTAATATGATCTTTTGTTGTTCAATGGGAACATTTCTTTTTAAGGTTGCAGCTATTTCTTTTTCTGTAAATCTGTAGCCATTGCGATAGGTGAATATTCCTTGATTGAACTGTTCACCAACCATTTCCACATAAGGTAAATTGCTGGTTTGTCCCCGTGCCAATTCAAAACCACCTACGCCATCAATAGTGGTATAGCTAGTAGATTCAGCCCAAGCTAAATTCTGTTCTTCGATCTGAAATAACATCCCAGCAGCCGCAGGTAATTCAGGTTTTAACGTCTGAATTACTTGAGCTTCTTGATATTCTAATTCTCTCTGGAAAGCTCCAATGGTAGGAGCATCCAATCTAATTTCTGATGCAGCTAAAGACATAATGCTCCTAATTAAAAGTCAACTTTACAAAGAGTGATGTTTTTGCCAAAAGCTTGTTGAGTAGCAGACAGGATAGTTACATTCGAGGAAACATTCGCCGTACCACTGGTTGATTTGGTAAGTTTGCCTTGGTTGCCAGCAGTAATTTGAATACGTGCGGTGTCACCAATCACCAAATCCGACTCAACAGTTTCAATCCAGATGCCTTTATAAGTTCCGCTATTTTTTAGAACTTCCATCGTTCTGCCAAATGCGTAACCGTCTTGAGCATTTTGGAATGTCCCAACTTGCTCGGTAGCTTGGCTGAGAATGGTAACGCCGTAATTAGAGTAATTGGAAGCATGATCTACTAAAGTCATTGCGCCAACACCCTCTAGGGGATCTTGGTAGTAAGCCGTCTGTCTGCCAACAAATCTACCGAAAGGAATAATAGCGTTAGCTGCGCCTGTTACAGTCTTAGTGATCGTCAAGTCATTGGTAGTTGCACTAGAGTTAGAGGTAACAGTCAAGACAGTACCAACGGAGCGGGCGGTCAAGGTGATGACGCTAGTGCCAGTGTTTAAGGAGACGTTGACCACAGAATAAAATTCTGGATCTGTAATCATTGCGTTGTACAAGCCAGTTCCTAATTCTGCGGTTGTCGCACTAGCATCAGTGCTGAAAGAATCGGATAAGTTCTTTTGACCTCCACCGATCGCTGCAATGGTCACAGTATAAATTGCAGAATTATCTACTGTTGCGGGTGGGGTGATGGTTACGGTGTCGTAGGTCGCGTAGTTATTTAACGCAGGAATTATAATTGCAGAACCAATTCCAGACATCATCCCAGCGAGCGCCGGAGACATATATCGGGAATAATTGCTTTGCCCAGTGGCAACATTAATTGATTGAAATTCAGGCATTTTACTTAACTATTTTTGCTAAGGGATAAGGGTTGTTGCCAAGCATTTGCTAATTCTTGCGATCGCTCAGCTTGTTTTTGTGCAGGATTTTCGCCACTGCGGGTTAAACCAATCATTTGCCGTAAATTGGTGCTGTAAATATCTGAATCAGCAGAATCAGTGCGACCAAAATCATCACTGTCATCATCTGATTGAGATTCAATTAGCAAGCGGTCTATCACGCCTTCCAAGTAAGCAGATGAAGCATTAGACAAATCAACGTCTGGCATGAGTTCAGAAGCGATCGCATGATAGATGTCGTCTCTACCTAAAGCAGAATCAAACTTAAAGTTAAGACCTAAATCTTCAGCTTTTTTCCAAGCTTCAAGAATGACGGGAACTGAGTCCTTTCTTGCGGTCATTTCTTCTTCATCTCCATATTCTTCATCGTCCTCATCGCCTTCCTCTTCATCATCTTCCTCATCATCTTTATCAGAAGAATCGTATTTTTTCATGTCCATTTTTTTCTTTTTGGACTTAGGCATCATTTCTTCCTCATCCTCATATTCTTCTTCCTCATCCTCCTCCTCGTCATCTTCCTCAACCATCATTTTCTTTTTCTTGCTGTCTAAAACAAATTCTTCAGAGTCAGCATTCCAGGCATAACCGTGCTTTTCAAGAATTGGTAGTGCGTTAGTAGTCACCACTTCGTAAGCATCAGCATGACCTTGATAGCGATCGCGCTCCTCTGTCAGTTCTTCAATTTGTTGTTGAAGTGCTGCTATTTGTTTGTCAAGTTCGATTTCTTTTTCTGATAGAGAATCGGCTTTTATGGCTTGTTTCTCCAAATCAGAAATATGCCCACTGACAACAGAGGCAATAAGGGGATCAACTTCGTAAGTAGCTCCCTTGATAGTTAAACTGGCCATAGATTTATGTTTATTAGTTGTTTGATAGGCAACATCTTTATCATCACTATCTAAATGCAAGGCAACATCAGAACCCGCACGTCCTTTTTTAGTCAAAGCTACGTGATTGGGTTCAATATCAACTTGAATTGCATCGTAATGTTGTCCTCTCCAAGTTCCAGGTTCATTGATGACACGGCATTTATATCCAGTAGATATTTCTGTTGTGTCACCCCTTTCTATGGATCTAACGGCTTCAGCGTCAGTGACGATCACCACACCTCGAACGTAATCATCCTCTAGAAAAACTGTTGAATCTGTTATCCCTACTTGGTACTGTTTGGCATTTTCAGCATTTACTAATCTGTCAGGATGTTCATTAGTAACTATCTGAGAAGCCCATTTTTTTAATGCTTTTTCGTTTTCCTCTCCAGGGCGAAATTCTCTCCTAACTCCTCCGTCTGGTGTGCGATATTCTAAAATTCCTTGTTTCGCAAACGAACCTACCGCCTTAAAGTAACCTTCAGGCGTTTTGATCGGGCTACGAATTGTTCCAGAATCAAATCTTATTGCCACAGCAGAAAATAGGTAAGTATTAGTAACATCCTAAATGGTTTAAAATCCAATAAAAATAATTATTGATAATTAACTAATTAATTGTTTATCGTCCAATTTCGTTTATAATAAAGCAAAGTTTTCTACAAAATAATGGCTAAATTAACAGGGCAATCATTAAATCAAAATTTAGAGTTGTACAGAGCGATCGCCAAGAATGTTAGGCAACTACGAATTGAGTTAAATAAAACTCAAAAAGAATTATCAGAGATAATTCAAGTCAGTAAGTATGCTTGGTGGTTAATCGAGTCTGGTGATACTAGGATGGAGCATGGAATAGTTTTAGCGATCGCTAACTTACTCTGTCTGCCGTCCGTTGAATGTTTGTCAGAGAAAGATTTTTATAAAACCGTAGGAGATGACTGGAGGGAGAAAACCATTAAAAAAATTGAAGAGAGAAAAAATAATAGATTAAACGGTTAAATGTTGCCATATCAGAAAAACAATGATATAGTGATATTTCCCTATCACTATTTTTATATTAACTAAAAGCACTGCCGTCTCCCATGCAGTGCTTTATGATTTTATAAGAAACGAGGCTGAAAACCCTTGAAGTTGAGTGTTGGAGCGTGGCGGAAAAACTCAACTGTCCTTTAGGCAAGGGATGAAAGCCAGATAGAGGCTTCAGCCTCCACTGAAAGTTTTTCTTATTGACAAGATTATGCTTTATAAGTTAGCATATTTCCGTGGTGTTTAGGTCGAAACCATGATAATTTACGAGTTCAAGGTCAAAGGAAAAGATAGACAATATCGCGCAATAGATGAGGCTATCCGTGCATCTCAATTCATCCAAAACAAATGCTTAAGGTATTGGATGGACAACAAAAATGTCACAAAACATGATCTCAATAAATATTGCGCGATTTTAGCATCTGAATTTCCTTTTGCCGATGAACTTAATTCAATGGCTAGACAATCTGCTGCGGAACGCTCTTGGAGTGCCATAGCTCGGTTTTACGATAATTGCAAAAAGAAAGTTAAGGGCAAAAAGGGATTTCCAAAATTCAAAAAGAATTGCCGCTCAGTTGAATATAAAGTTAGTGGCTGGAAGTTATCACCAAACAGAAAAGCAATTACTTTCTCTGACAAGAAAGGTATAGGTACTTTGAAATTGAAAGGTACTTATGATCTTAATTTCTATGACATCAAGCAAATTAAACGAGTTCGTCTAGTCCGTCGGGCTGATGGATATTATGCTCAATTTGCAATTGATGTCAAAATCAGAATCGAATCTCAACCAACAAATCAAATAGTTGGTTTAGATGTGGGTTTAAAGTATTTCATTGCTGATTCAAAAGGTAACATAGAACCTGCTCCACAATTCTATAGAAAGTCAGAGAAGCAATTAAGTCGAGCTAATCGCCAGAAATCTAAGAAGTTTAGTAGAGACAAGAAAAAAGCTAAACAACCACAATCCAAGAATTATCTAAAAGCTAAAAATAAGTATGCCCGTAAACATTTAAGAGTAAGTAGGCAACGAAAAGAATATTGCAAGAGATTAGCATATTCCGTGATCCAGTCTAACGATTTGGTAGCCTATGAAGACTTAAATATTAAAGGCATGGTAAAAAACCAACATTTAGCTAAATCAATTTCTGATGCTGGCTGGGCAACTTTTAGACAATGGCTAGAATATTTTGGATATAAATATGGGAAGATAACGGTTGCTGTTCCTCCCCATAATACCTCTCAAAATTGTTCTAATTGTGGTCAAAAAGTGAAAAAATCCCTATCAACTAGAACTCATAATTGTCACCATTGTGGGTTTGTTGAAGATAGAGATATTAACGCTAGTATTAACATCCTAAAATTAGGATTAAGTACCGTAGGGCATACGGGAACTTACGCTACAGGAGATTTGCCCTCTTGGGCGATTGGTGTAAACCTGTCGTCTAACGGCGAGTCCGTGAATGTAGAATCCCCGCGTCTTTAGACCGGGGAGTGTCAAGGGATAGATCGCTATTTAGTAACAAAAAGCGGGAACTTTACCCGCTTTATTTTCAAATATTTATTATTCTTGGATATATTTGTCCTGTAACTGGCACTGTTACAACTATAGATCCGCCACCTCCACCACCAGTACCTATTAGGTATTGAACAGGCGGTGCAAGCCTTCTTGGTATTACTAATCTAAAGGATTCTAAAAACGGAACAAGATTGCTAGTATTATTCAATCGCGTGTTTCCTATCCTTGTGGTATTTAAAAACGCATTTACTTCTATCATGCTGTTCTGATCGCCATTCTCGATGCCGTTGCTGAAATATTATCAAAAACTGTGTAAGTTGCGTTAGTTGTGGGATCAAAAAACTGTTGTAAAATAGCCATCCCACTATTCGGTACACTAATTACATCATTGCTAAAAAAAGCAATGGGTTTTTTGTTTGTTGTATCTACCAGCATACAATTTGTTAAAAATGGACGATTCTGCCATATCTCTACGGTTGGGATACCATTGTCCAAATAACCATTGCAAGAAGTAGCTACGCCTACAGAAGCAGGTCTTAAAAGTGAAATTGGCTGTAAGCCGTTTGAGGCGTAAGCATTTACCCCTGAATCAATAAATCCATAGGGGGCTTCTCCCCACAGTGTAGGTTTAGATGATGGTCGCACGTAACCAAAAAATTTCTCATAGGAAGTCCCTTCTTGTATGATTACCCCTCTTACTTCAGGATGACTACATATATGTAGAGTAAATGCAGCCGTCATTGAGATCGTGCTAGTAGTCGCTGTCACGGATTCATTTGTACCGATGTCACCTGCTGGATTATAAGAAGAATATCCTCTTACTCTTATTGTTCCTGACGCACTAAAACCACCATGTATTATCATTTTTCCCCAGTTAGTATCTGCGGGGTCAGCGTCAAATTGCCAAACTCTTTGTTCATTACCAGTTGCAACGAATGAATCAATCTGAGAAAAACCAGCAGCAATCATCGCTGTGTTTACCTCATTCATGAATTTTGTTTGTGTACCATCTCCAGTAAACGTTGTTGATGTAATTGTGGCGTTAGGCATTATTCAATCTCCATAATTGTCAAAGTCACCTGAACTGTTCCTGCGCTACCAGAAAGATTTGTAATAGTAATGGGGATATTATTTGAACTTGGTATAGTTGCAATATTAACTATCGGTGATAAAGGAATAGTTAACAGTGAGTTAGTAGTTACGATTTCCATTAATAACCCAGCATCACTAGCATTAAAATTTAACGCATCTTGTAGGGTAGATGGAACATTTCTGCCCAGATCAGTAGCTTGTTTTGTTGTGTTATTATACATCCTTATTCTAGCAGGTTTATCGGTTGCTACCTGATAACAAATAAATCCAGAACTAGCAGTGAATGTAATTTGTTGATGCGCTGCGTTTGATAAAGAATTAGACGTAATAACCACATTGCGTCTTGTCTTTTTAAGGGCTACTTCCGATTCTGTACCATCGCTTTCTCCTCTAATAAATAGTCCATTGTTCTTGTTAAAAAGCTTTAGTTGATCTACAGACGTTGACGGTGCTGTTGTTACTTCAGTTAGTGTTATTTCAGAAGCCGCCGTAATACTGCCCGGCGCACCTGTAGCACCTTTATAATTTTTCCATAATCCAGTAAAGTCACTTGCAATAGGAGAAGTGATGGGTGAAGTCGTAGTTCTTACTGCTATAAAATCCTTAGAGCCATTAAAAGTATTAGTAAATCCTGCACCATTAGCATCATCGGCATAAGCCACATAAGTGTAGCTAGATAATCCATTAATCCCATTTGCACCTGTAGCTCCCGTTGCACCTGTAGCTCCCGTTGCACCTCTATCACCAGTTAATGTAATATTCCAACTTGTATAAGTACCACTGCCAACAGCGTTATCAACACTTATAGTTACTGACGTGCT